>Ga0206992_1150_pt1 | contig 14851 bp, 15 predicted proteins | sample Alteio_BWMinCont_6_FD_153267 | JGI IMG/M metagenome (GOLD analysis project Ga0206992, IMG submission 153267) | Enriched cells from forest soil in Barre Woods Harvard Forest LTER site, Petersham, Massachusetts, United States -... | ecosystem: Environmental > Terrestrial > Soil > Temperate forest >... | reverse complement strand
TGTTAGCTCTTCCAAACAAATTATATACAACTTTTCGGTAACTGATTATTTCTTAAAAACCGAATATGTCGAAGGAAATAACCAAGGAGGCATGTGGAAAAGATCATACATAAGTTTGGCCTATCCAATTGGAAAAGCAGATTGGGATTTTATGTTGGGAGAATTTAAAACTTTGCAAGAAAATCCTGAAAAAAAATTTACAATGGTAAGCCATATTTGGATAAACCATTTAAGGAAAATAATTCCAAATATTTATCGCAGAGGTAATTGCTGTTATTGGACAAGCGAAATCTTCAAAAAGATGGGAATGTGTGCATCGAATAGCCATTTTCCTATGGTTTTCTTTCTTAAACTATTATTGCCCTTGTCCATTATATTCATGGAGTGTATTGATCACTATTCTATCCCAAAAAAGAAATTATTGTATCCATTTTATTGGATGAAATATGGGTACTACCAGCGGTGGAATTTAATATCCATGGCCAACTTAATCATTCGATTATTTCCAACACAAAACGGATACGAACTCCAAACAAAAATAGTCCAAAACAAAAATGAACGAATACAACGAATCATAGACTATTTAAAAAATATCTATTAGTAATCGTGTTTGTTTGATTTGGCACGAATCTGGTTTTCATCAATTCTAATAGCATTTATATCGCCCAAAACTTTTTGTATTTCGTTGTTTGTCAAATACGATTCCTTACCATTAATAAATACCGTGTACTTTGGAGGACTTGACTGGAATCGTATTCTTCTGTCGACCACAACTTTGTTTGCAAACATTCTGTCAGTATAGAATTCGTATAAAGGGAGGTCATTTTTGTTATCGTTTTCTTCCAGAATATTTGTAAAATTTCTGTCAAAATTTCTCATAAATGATTTATTCTCTTTGACAAAATCTTTTTGAGATTTGTTTGTCGAAATATGTTCTTGGCTTATCATGCTTTGGCCACAATCCAAACATCTAACAAAATTGCTGTCGATTCTGCTGAGCCGTACATGGTTGCATATTAGCGAATAGTTCATTATATAATTTATAATGATTATTTTCAAATTATATTTATAACTTGTTTCTTTCTTTTCTTCTTTGTTTTTTGTCTAAAATAATTTTTTTGTGTAACCTTGAAATCTTTTCCAATTTATCGTCGAGAGATTCGCTTTCTTTTTCTTTTTCTAAATCGTCAATGATATTGTCCAAAGATATAGTATTTATTTTTCCGGATGGTGCTTTGGCAGGATTAATTGGTGAATTAAACTGGAACTGGTTTTGGTTACTATAATTTTGTACGTATGCTGATGGATGTTTTAGTTCTGCCAAATCTTTTTTCCTGGAACTTGGCATACCAATCCTAGAAAAATCTTCGGGAGTACCACGCATATTTGCATAGTCATTATTTTCAGGAATATTAATATTTTGTGGTATTTCCATTTCATATATTAATTGGTTATTGATTTCATTTAATCTTTCGAGTATACACCTCCTTACATAAGGTGAAATTTTATTCATTAATAAATTTACTAAATTTGGGTAGTCAAGATTTGCTATTTGGCTGCTGTTAATGTATTTGTGGTTCATAATTTTATAGTATATTTATACAATAAAATATAAATCTGCATAATTAGTTAATTAACTAATTTATATTTTATTTATAATCCAAAATATAGCCCCACAAATACATTTTCAAAACTTCTACAGTAAATTCTGGCAAAATTAAATGTAAGAGCAACAATAAAAATATTCCGATAATTATGAATATTGATTGTATGCTACCAATTATAAATATAAAAGAACTCATAAATGCTACCACAACCATTTCTAATGTTTCACACCTAAACATTTTTGGGAGTATATGATAAAATATATAAAATGGAAATGTTAATGCAAATTTTATTAGTGATAAAATAAAAATAATACTATATACAGCCAAAAAAATTGGTCCTGTCACCAAATATGTAATAACATTAAATAAAGCTATCAGCCTTATAAGGATAAATGTTAAAATATTATATTCTTTATTTATCATATTATGGATGCCATCAAAACTTAATGATGTGTACGAGGATCCATGGAATATTGTTAAAAAAAATCCCTTTGTGCCATCAACACCTATATGGTATCCGCTTGTTATAAAATTGTTAATTGATGTAGTTGATGATTTGTCCCAATGAAAATATAATACCATTTGTGTTCAATTTAATAATTAAATTCATCATTTAGTTATTAAATTTTTCAATATTTTATATTTAAATTACTTTGGAACAATAATAGATTTTCGTGTTCTTATTCTTCCTAAAATATTCATAGCTCTCAATTCTTGTAAAAATAATTTAAAAGCATACGGCATAATTACTTTTGTTATTTTTGTTGTATTTTGGCATGAACGGCATATATAATGTTTTTTGTACGGAACTTTGTGTGCAAAAAGTCCACATAAGTCGCAAACATAGCTTGTATAAACATCAGAATTATCAACGGTTCTTTCTTTCAAGAACTGTGCCATGCCATGTGCACCTATTGCATCACGTTCCATTTCACCAAATCTGAGACCTCCATCTCTAGTTCTTCCCTTTGTACCAGTCTCGGTCCAGTATTTCCACTGGATGTCATCGACCCTGCTAATTCGTCTATCCGACCTATTTTGTACGGATCCGAATGAACTTGCTAGCAGCACCATCACTGGTGGGAGTAGACTATACCTTAAGCAATCATTGAGAACTGCCAATTCTCTCATGCCCACATCCATCTAGTCGTTGAACCTTGGCCATGCCCTGGCATATCGGGTTTAGGCCCTTGGCTGCGGATTGACTTCATATTTTGTTGGCTTTTTCCTCTGGCAGTTGTTAGCTGACACCATGCACTCTTTCGAGATACATTTAGGACCAACAAAATTCAAAATTGAATTTATTCATTTATTCTTTAGATTCTTTAGATTCTTTTTTCTTTTTGGGTTTTTATCGACTGCTTTGCTTTGAATTTGATTTTTTTTTTTTACTTGTTTTTGATCCTGATTTTTTATCTCGCTCTTCTAACAATTTTTTACGTAGTTCTCGCTGATATTTTGATAAATTACTTCTTTTTGCTGTTAACAAATCTTTTGGTTCATCTTTTACAGATTTTCTTTTAGGTGGTTTTACTGCTGTTTCTGGATCATAATATGGAACATTATAATGTGATTCTAAAATATCAATTCCAGGTTTATGACACCATCCAAGATTTTCAACATTATTATTTGATTTATTTTTATCTTTATGATAAATTAAATTGTCTTCCGAATTTTTCTTTTTCAAAAAATATGATCCAACTAACCTATGTACCAAAAAATCTTTCCTTTCACCAAGATTAGAAAATTGAATCATTTGACTTCCATCAAAATTTTTTTTGTGGTAAACTATATATTTTTCCTTCATTATTGATAACATAATTCGGAAAACCAACTATCTGTTTATATTCTGACAAATCAACATCAGAGTTAGAGTTTGGATTTTCTTTTTCATATTCCCATCCAAAACCACCTGCTTGAGGTCTTTTCCCGTTACATACATTAATGATTGTTGCATCATTTACTCCTATTTCTTTACTTGCCTCAAGTACTGATTCAAATTTTTTTATCGCTTTTCCTGTTTCAAAATCATATTGAATTATAGGTCTTTTTGTAATGGTTATTAGTCCATTATCAATTGCATGTTGAACATTTTGTGATGGTGTCACCCATTCTAAGTTTGTTACACAATTATCTAGTTTATTTCCATTTATATGATTAACTACAGTTTTATTTTCAGGATCATCATTTTTTATAAAAAATTTTGCTACCAATCTATGAATTTTATATGATTTGCTTTTCGTTTCTCCATTTTTTTTAATTTTGAATGATACTGATGGATAACCTGCGCAAATACTTGATAATCTAATTTTTTGTGTTTCTCTCGATCGTATCCTTCCATAAGTGGATATTTGATATTTTTTTTCACAGCCTTTTATTTTTATATTCTTCCAAATTTCTTTTACATTATTACTCATCTATTTTCTATATTCTCTATTATGGAATTTTTATTTAAATTACATTTATTTATTCAATTTTTTTTTGAAGTGTTTCCCGCAATTTGGATATGTTGCCTGCGTACAAGCAAACTAGCCATACGTTTGGTATGACTGGAGGTTGCAATTATGTTCATAATACAATACACGAACCTTCGTGTATTATTATATTATGAGCCAGCCCCTCCGGGGGTTGACGAGTGAGTAACTGCGTCGGCCCACGAGCTCTAGAATTTCCGGTCCAGATTGGTATGCCGTTTCTTCTAACATAAAATATGCCGTTTTCTACTTCTAAACAAAATACTGGTTTATTATAATCTTTAATAATTTGTTGATGAGCATAGCCATGATTAATTTCCGGCCTATTGATATTGGGTGACTTGTTAATTTCCAATTCCCATATATCTTGGCTCGAATCATAACTTGCTTCTATATTTAAGTACTTGTTACATGACCATCCGCAATGTAAAGCCAATCGCATAAGATCGTCAGCAAGTTTAACAGACGGTGTGATTATAATGTCATTTAATCCATCACTTAATATAATACTTTCTAATAATATTCTTGCTTGGCGTGAACTTAATAACCACACCCAATCAGGCAAAAATTTATTTTCTTCACTAAATTGTTTCATGTATTTGTATAATTGTTTGTTGGTAATAGTAAAGTTACGGTTTTCTTGTCTGTAATCATATCCCAATTTCTTAATCGCTGGAATTAGTACATCTATAGCTTGCTGATCAAGAAACAGGCCTATGCAATATGATTTACTGTCTGGACATTTCCAAGTCGAACCACCATCGAGAAACCACAATCCAAAAAATGTTAACCATGAATCCATATCCATATTTGGATCGGGTAACATAAGTTGGTAATCTTTAACATCCCAAATGGCATCTTTTTTATATTTACGATGTTTTCCAACAATATCTTTTGCTAATTCAAAATCATAATCTTCCCATTTATCACAATATTTAGAAACATACATGCGATGGTTTGGTGTTACCATTAAATCAATTTGTTGAGTTGTAATGTGATACATATCACCTTTGTAATCTGGATAATTAAATATTTTTTTTGGTTTTTGGTAAACTAATTTCCCATCGACTAATGTTGCAATTTTATCATCCATAGTTAGTTGATGATTAAATTTCCATCCATTTAAGGTCAATACTTCATGATCAATACTTAAACAATGTGCCTTATCACCAACCATTTGTTTTAATCTTTGATAATATGTAGGTCCTATGAACATTTTTTGTGCCATTTTCTTGCCTGTCATGCCGTTGTACATAGTTTCATTTCCCCATTCTTCATAGCCAGCATCAACTAATTCTTTATTTATTTGTTCAATATCTACTCCAGTAAATGGAGTTGCATCACCGTATACACCTTTAATTGCACAAACTTTTGCCATCAAACATTCAATTAATTGTCCTATCGTCATACGTTTTGGTATTGCATTTGGATTTATAATGATATCTGTTACCAATCCTGATTTTGTGAATGGCATATCTGCCCTATGCGGTTTTGATCCGATAGTGGCTTTTTGACCTGCTCTACTTGAAAATTTGTCACCAATCGCTGGTATTCTTTCAGATCTTGCTCTTACTTTTATAATCGAATATCCGTCGCTATTTATTCCTGTAATAACTTTATCAATTGCACCCGGAACCAATGATTTATATATTGTAGAATTATCTTTGTAAGGCTTTTCGTCCTCTTTGGACGTAGGTTTGGGATTCACCATCCCAATAATTACATCACCGTCTTTTATAACGGTTTCCACTTTGGCATATCCTTCTTCAGTTAGTTTGTCATAGTTTGCATCCTTCAAATTATCAACTTTGTTCCTGTCCGGTTTCATAAAGATTCCGATCTGTGACGATGCCGGATTCTTTTTAATCGTTTCAAAATATTTCTTCAAAGCTTGGGCGCGAAATAGGCCCTTTTCGATGGCGGAATTGTTCATCAGTAACGAATCCTCTTGATTGGAACTATCTTCCTGAGAAAAAATGATAGATTTTAACGTAGATTCTCAATTTCACGAATTTGAGAATTGTACAATCATTTTTACTCAGAAAGATCTACCGACCTCTTCTATGCATTTCCTCATAGTGTCTTCGGTCATTGGCTTTCGGAATAATAATACTGTTATCGTAGGTATTATTAACCTTGAACCAATCCATCTCTCGATGGGGTTTAGACTATATCTTAAGCCGAAATAATCGGCCCGCTACCGTTTAGTCGTTGAACCTTCTCCATGTTACCTTTTAGGTAATTTAGGAGCTTGGCTGCGAGTTGTCTTCTTTTATCTTAACATTTTTACCATACTTTTGGTTGTTAGCCAAAACCACACTAAAGTTTCCAACTAGTGTTTGATAGTTAAGATGTAAAAAATTAATCTAATAATGTGTATTCTTTTCTTTCTTCTTTAGGCAATGTTTCTAAAAAATATTCTAATAAATCTACATGTTTTTCAACTTCACCAATATCTATTTTATTTGTTTTTTTATAATTCTTCATTTTTTCTAATGGTCTTAAGTTAGACCAATGAAAACATTTATATTGATTTTTTTTATCAGTTAGATCATACATGCAACATGGAATTACATGGTCCATAGACCAATGTTTACCATAATTACTAATTTTCATTTTATCATCAAACAAATAACGTAACCATATCATAAATGAATGGTAAGAACATCCGATTAAATTTTCTACTTTTGATATTTTTTCATATTTTTCCCCATCTTTAATGAGATTATATACTAGCCATCTTAAATCAATAGCAGTTTTATAATTTTTATCAGTTTTTCTTCTAATTTTGTGTGTCCGTGTTTGGCGTTCTTGAATGGCTTCTCTATTATTTTTGTTATACTCATGGTTATAAACACTAATCTCCTCTCGATGATCTGCTTTATATTTTTGGTTATATTCAGATATATGTTTTCTGTGTCTAGCTTTATAAGATCTTGTCATTGCATTGTCACATTTTTTGCATGACGATCTAATTTTATCTCCTTTACATACATAAAATTCACTAATTGGTTTTGTTTCTGAACATTTGGTACATTTTTTACTATCTGACATTCATATAATACTAACATTGCCTTTTGAATCTATTTAAATAACACATTAAAAAATCAATTTTTCGTGAAGGTGTTCCCGCAATTTGGTAGTGTTGCCTGCCACGATGCAGACTTGCCATGATTTTGTCATGACAGGGTCCAACCAAAAAACCCCATATAACTTGCGATAGTTACGATGACATTTTCTCCCGCCGGAAAAATATGTGTTCCTGTATATTTCGATGCACGTGATGTCACAACCGGAATTTGTGGATGGTATAATATATAACTAATATCCGTTCTTTCTCTATAATCCGAAATATATAATCCCATAGCCTGCCTTGCCTGGTTATACTGGAAAATACCTCTGGGAGACTGGTTATGGTCCGGAAACGGTATATTTGACGAAATCAAGCCCAAGATCATACATGGATGTATTTCACAATGGGTATACCTATCATACACATTACCGTCATATCTATTCGTTTTATTTATTTTATCAATATCTTCCGATTTCTTTATTGGTTTTTGTGACATCGTTTTGCTGGCTTTTTCAATGTAGTCCGGAAAAATTGCTAACATCATATTTAGTTCTTCTTCCTTGTCCACATATTCAACCACATTTGGAAATTTTGCTAAGAAATCGTCCCATGTATTGACTTCATCCAACATTTCCGGTTTAAAATTCAATTTATTATTCATAACAGTCAAATATGGTCTAATTAATCTGCCTCCTTCTGTGTAAATGTGGAATTCTTTTTCTCTGTAATTGAATACCAGAGAAACGTGTTTTTCCAATTCACCCTTGAATCTCATGTTACGCAGATCTGTATGAATTTTGATGATGTCACTCGTGACACCCATCCAATTTCCATTTACAAATATTTTTACATAAGTATGCAATTTCTTTTTGTTAACAGATTCAAGCGTTATTATTTTTCCTTCCAAATATTTTTCGACAATTGATATTTGTGAATTCATATTAATAGTAATTCCTGTTAACATTGCTAAATTTTTTACGATTCCTGTTTTTGGGCCCTTTGTACCAGACTCGGTTCAGCATTTGCTCTGAACGTCATCGCCCCCACTAATTCGACTAGTTAGTCTACCACAATTTTGTGGTAAGATACTAACTAACCAACCTTGCTAGTGGCACCATCACTGGTGGGAGTAGACTATATCTTAAGCAATCATTGAGAACTGCCAATTCTCTCATGCCCACATCCATCTAGTCGTTGAACCTTGACCATGCTCTGGCATAACGAGTTTAGGTCCTTAGCTGCGGATTAACTTCTTTTCCACTTACCTTTTTCCTCTGGCAGTAGTTAGCTGCCACCATGTATCCTTTCGGAAATACATTTAGGAGTAAATGAAATTAATTGATGAGTTTAAATTTTAAATAGTAAGATCAGGATATCCACCTTTTGTATATGACCATTCTAAATTTTCTACATTGTTGTTTGTTTTGTCTCCATTTTTGTGTCTAACACAATTTACATTAATATTTTCTGGTTTTGGTAAATGATACATTGCTACAAGATTATGCATTAAAACTGTCTTTTTAATTTGTCCTTTTTCTCCTTTAGGTTTTCTTTTTGTTAGTTGAATTTGTAAACAACCCATTTTATGTTTATTTAATTTCATAAATTTTTTGAATGGTTTACTATATATTCTACCATCCTTAGTCACCCAATAATTTGGAAAAGTTTTGATTTGTTTGAAACCTTCTTCTTCAGGATCTAAATCTACTTCATTTTCATTTTCATCGGTATATTTCCATATAAATCCACCCGCTGTTTTCCATCTTCCTTTACAAACATCGACAATACGAGGAGCACCGACACCGGTTTCTTCACTTGCTTTAGATAAGGTATCATGTATTTTTATTAATTTATTATTTTCATCGAATTGGGATACACGCCTTTCTGTTTTTGCGGTTAAGTTATTTTGTGCAGCATGTTCATTATTTCCTTTAATCGTAGTCCATTCTAAATTTTTATAATAATTATTCAGTCTATTTCCATCTAAATGGTTAACGATTTTATTTTTCTTTTTATCTGGATTTTTAACAAATGCTTCTGCAACTATTCGATGAGTCCGATAAGAACGATTTTTGCCTTTAGTTGATAAACTACAATAATGATAACCATTTCGAAGAATTGGTTTTAAAATATATTTACTTTCCATATTTTGAATACGACCTCTGTTTGAAACTTCATATTTATCTTTAAATAATTCCACTGGGAATGATTTCCAAATTTCTTTTTTGATTTTTGATTCATTTTTAAATTTTTTATTTTCGTATTCTTCAAAAATATATATATCATTTAGAATAGATATGTCATCAATTTTTGATTTTTTTCTCTTATTTTCGTATTTTTCAAAAGTATATATATCATGTAGAATATAAATGTCATCAATTTTTGATTTTTTTCTCTTATTTTCATATTCTTGAAAAATAGACATATCATCAATTTCTGATTTTTTCTCGACAGTTTTTGTTCTCCATGGTTTTTTAGATCCTGAAATATTTTTTTTCTTTTCTTCTAACATCGCAAACAACAAATATCCTAATCTTAATATGTAAATACTTTTGATAACAAATATTTAATTCATCAATTTTTTGAAGTGCTCCCCGCAATTTGGATATGTTGCCCATGTATCTTTGGACTAGCTACACTTTTGGTGTAACTAGAAGGTATTTGTTTCAATCAAAATATGATGGAAACACCCCGAAACGTTGCTTCTGGGGTTTCTAGTGGACACATGGAACCGTATTGTGTATTATGCAAATGTCGCGGACTAGTCATTTTATTCGTGGCTGCATCCACTGTTGGAGTTATAACACGCCTCAAATATGACAAAGAATGCAAATGGTTTAGCCTGTTTAGCATTTGCGACAAACCTTTTCTGGAAGGACTGCCAAATGTTCCCACCGATAGGGCTTGTCGAAGACCCTGTTCGATTGGATTTGGTTTAATATGTCTTACAATATTGGGAGGATTTTTGTCATCAACATTCTTGGATTTGAATATTTTGTTGCATTCGTTAAGCATTTTTTTGAAAAATTGTTCAAACAACGTGCCCAACAATACCCCACTTAGTTCTATCCTTTTGTTGATCATAGAATCCCTATCATCGCAGCCTCTGTACTCTTCCACCTCTTTTGAATCTTTCAAGTAGCATTTAAGCAATTTATGTATCATATAACCGATATAGTATGCTTTATAAATCATATCAATATCCGGATTATTTGTTCCGGACGATACATGTGGAAGAATAAATTGTGTCAAAATTTTCATCAAATGTTTCTTTTTTTGTTGCAACGCTATTTCTGGACTCGATTTTGAATAATCTTTTGTCGAACGAATATTGTTCATTAATATTTCAATTGCCTCTTCCCTAGTTATGGTTGGTGTATTTTGTGCATTAAGCGAAATCGACAACTGGTTCATCATCTTTTTTTCTTTTTTGACATCCAAAATAGCATCAACAATGTCCTCATCAGTTTCAAGACCTAAAGCCCTCATCAACGTAAAAATTGAAATTTCTTTGAAATGTGGAATTGACAACGCAATTGAATTATCTTTTTTAATTTTAACCGAAAAAACTTGTATATTTCCCACAAATTGTGTTGCCGGTCTGGATTGCACGTTTACATAATATATGAGAGAATTTTGGTCTTTCCTTGTAAAAACTAGAGGCTTGCGGTGGATCATTGACTCAACGGATAGCACAACTTTCTCGCTCCCATTAACTATAAAATATCCACCTGCATCATATTTACAATGTTTCCTTGACAAATCCGGTTTTAACATAAGGTTACAATAATTGCTGCCGACCATTATTGGAACTTTTGCAATTGGCACATCTTTTTCAGGAGTAGCAATCATTTTAGTTTCAGATGCTCCTGTATTAATATCTACAATATCTTGCCATTGTGTAATTGTTGCCGTATACTTGGACGAATATGTTAAATTTTTTTGTATACAGTCTAGTGGATACATTAATCCTTCGTCGTTGTCCAATGTCGGTGGTTTTATTCCAAGATCATCAAACGTCAACCTGTAGCGAATTACTTTATTCTCGCTTGTTTTTTCAGAAATAACATTTTCTCCGTTTTGCAAAATACTCGGTATTATTTCCTCTATAAATTGGTTGAATGATGAAATATGGTGCTGGATCAATACTTGTTTATTCTTCTCAAAAAAGAGATCCAATAATGCAAAATATGGTTCTGGATCATATTTAGGTTCTACATCTTCTGCCTCTAGACTTTTTTTCACCATAACTAATTTATAATATTATTTTTATATAGATCTTACTTTTATACTAACTATTTATTTTTCAATTTTTTATTGCAATTCTATTATGCCTAGATATTAGGAATAATAGAATAGAATTCATTCAATTGTCACCAAAAGGCAATTTTTGCAGAGCTTTGCGATTCCTGATTCATCGCATGCAAGAATCCATCCATTCGGAGGGGGATTGCCAGCCCACCAATGAGAAGTATCCTGGCGCGGGTAGCATTTCCGGCAACGCTGCTTGAATGGCTCAATGTGTCGGTTCCAGCACTTCTCACACATGAGGTAGCCCTCACACAGAGGAATTTGGATACCACACTTTTGGCACGTGTCGCTTGTCTTTCCGGCCATGGGATTCAGTTGCTCCATGTTGAATTGACCAACTCTAGATTTTGATAAAATTTCAATGGATCTTCTTAAAATTTAATTTTTCAATTTTTTATAGTTCGCTGTTCTCTTAATTTTTTGTTTTCTAATTCTTTTTTACTATTTGGATGTGATATCTTGTACGATTCTGATTCTACTTTAATATATGATGAATCACTAACTAAATAACCATCTGCTGCTAATCTCTGCCAAATTTTAGCAATGTTACCACAGTCATCTATGCCACTGTGGTGTCGACCCTCCAATTTTATATTCAAAAAATCTAGCATAGATGTCATACTAACAGCATTCGTTTTATAAAATTTTTCAAATTCTTTTTTGATATTTATATAATGCATGTATATCTTATCCGGAACAACATTCCATTTTTTGCACTCTGCGACCATCATTTTTGACAAATCCCAGAAACCACAAGTAACGATCACAACATTGCCACTTGTTTCGGTATACAGCCATTTTTTGTGGTCGTTCAGTGCATTTATGAAATTAATTCCTGAATCCACCTGTTCCTGGGTAATACCCGTTAGTTCATGACAAAATTTAGAAACTACTGGGTTCAACAATGGTCTGCAAAATTTTTGGAAACTAGATACACATTCGTATTCATTATTTGAATTCAATTTAAGCAGCACACTAGGAAATTCGATCACTTCATGGTCAAAAAATTTAACATTTTCTTCGGTTGTTGCTTCGAAATCTAGTACACAAATAAATTTTGGATTTTGCATCTAACTAATAATTATTAATAAATAACCATTAGCCAATACTTATATCAATTTTTTTAATTAAAATATTCCATAAATTTTCTCAACATTTTCCTCGAACGAAATTTTCGGATCATAATTCCAAACATAAGTATATTTTTCTGTATCATTCCACCAGGATGGTTTTTCGAACGGATAATAAACTTTGCCATCATAATTTGATTCAATAAAATCGGATGTTGGTTGTCTTCTACCTAAATTACCAACACATAAATAGTACTCACCATTGAATTGGATAGCAGAATAGAAATGCAAATCTTCTCCTCTCAAATCACAGTTTTCCAAGTTATTATGTTTTCTCAATAGCTCAATGATTTTAATAATATCATCTTTCGATTTAACCAAAAAACCCCATTCGCTGCGACCCATTTTATTATAATTCCAATCCATAATTAGTTAATTATAATTGAAATAAATTCAATTTTTCTGTTGAGTTATTTAATTTTCTCATAAAATCCTAAATAATCATTCATTCCTGGCCACTGAGCTATATCGACCCTTTTGACCAATGACCATTTATCTATGGGTGGAGCAAATGTTGTGCAGCCATCTTCTTCACCAATAAATATTATTTTATTGCCGGTGAAAAAATCTATATCATATGCTCCCCAGCAACTGAACAATATATCTACTGTTGAGTATTTTTTCATAGCACTGTCCGCATCCAAAATTTCATTTTCAACAAAAATTCCCGGATTTTTTATATCGGTTGTAATTATATTAAGACCTTTTGACCTCAACAAATACGCCCACAACCCATTTCCTGCACCAACTTCCAAACATTTTTCTCCATTTACATATTGAACTATTTCATTAATTGCCTTCTCATCAGGAATTGCCCAACTATATTTGTTCACGAACACGCGCCTTTCAGCAGATTCTAATTCTAGACTAATTTCTTCCATCAAACTTTCATACGAAAATTTTTTCTCAATATCTATATTTTCATAAAAAGAAATTACATGTATGCAAAATCCATACCAATCTTGCAACATAAATTTTTTATTTTCCTTCCAACCTTTGTCAAAATAGTTATATCCATTAAGTCCGAGCATTACACCGATGTTAATAAATATTATTTTATTACCTCTAAATAGTCTAAAAATATTTTCATCATATCCTAAACAAAATAGTACATTTGCATCTGAATATTTCTTAACGGCATCTTCTATTTCTAAAATTTCGTTTTGTGTAAATGTACCAGGATCTTTTTCGTCCGTAGAATAAATTTCAACATCTTTCAATTTTAATAAATGTGCCCACAATCCTTTTCCTGATTTTACAATTAAACATTTGTCACCATTGACATAATCTATTATTGAATCAATTACATCATAACGTGGTATTGTATAGCCATAAACATTTTCTAGTTCTTCTCCTCTATCTCTAAAATCCAGTATATTATCAGGATTTATACCATATGGTGTATTTGAATCTATTTCGTCCATTATTTTTTGGAATAGTGTCCTTGGAAAAAATCGTATTATATTTCCCATTTTTAATTTTGGTTAAGTTTAAATTCATAATTCATAATTCATAATTCATGATTCATTTGCTATGTTTAATATTTTTCAATTTTTTTGTTGAAATTTTATTTGGCATCTTTAAGTCAGAATTTTTTAAAGATGATACTTCAAAAACTTCAATCATACCATTATAATCCATACAATATAATTTGTTACCTTTAGAAGTTGCTGTATAAAATCCGTAATCTGTTTTAATTTTTTTTACCATTTTGAAATTTTCGTCCAAAAAATATAAACAATTTGAATATTCGTCGATATTAATATTAATAATTACTATGTAATCATCTACAACAACAGCTGCACCTATAAAATCTATTGAATCATCACATTCAATTTGTTGAACCACATCACAATTTTTATTTAATATTATGATCTCATATGTCCGATTATGTCCTCTGTTTGGAAACTTATCCCATGTTGCTACGAATGCTACCATTTTTTCCTTGTATGCAATAATTTTTAATACATAATATGATTTTGATAAAACAGCATGTATACAAACATTTTTAGTTGAAGTATCATATTTATATATTTCATTTTTTGGAAATTTATCACTGTCATAAACATAAATATTATTTTTCCAAAACAATAATTTTTCATTTGTTATTGTAAAATTTAAATCAAATCCATTAAATTCATTTAACATTATTTTTGATTTATTTATTTCATACATATATGTTTTGGAACAATCATCAACCATCAGATTTAATCCATCCACTATCATGTTCCTGACACATATTTTACATCTATTTAC
>Ga0206992_1145_pt1 | contig 14855 bp, 15 predicted proteins | sample Alteio_BWMinCont_6_FD_153267 | JGI IMG/M metagenome (GOLD analysis project Ga0206992, IMG submission 153267) | Enriched cells from forest soil in Barre Woods Harvard Forest LTER site, Petersham, Massachusetts, United States -... | ecosystem: Environmental > Terrestrial > Soil > Temperate forest >... | reverse complement strand
CGTATTCGGCGAGCAGCTTACCTTCCGCGAAATAATCGCCCGCGAAAAAGATCAAAAGCGCCGCAAGCGCCTGATCGCTTCCAAGGTGGAAGATATGCTCAATACGGTGGTGCGCCAGATCGCGTTTTGCCAATTTGAAAAACGTGTGCATGGCGAGCGCCGCAACGGTGAACTGACGACCGACCAGATCAACCAGATATGGATGGATGTGCAATCGCAAAGCCTAGGCCCGGCGATCAAATTGCATGGTGATTATAAATATTACTGGACCTATATCCCGCATTTCATCCATTCGCCGTTTTACGTCTATGCCTATGCGTTCGGCGATTGCTTGGTCAATTCGCTCTATGCTGTGTATGAAAAGGGCAAGGTTCCCGATTTTGAGAAGAAGTATCTCGCCATGCTGGAAGCGGGCGGAACGCTGCGCCATAAGGAGTTGCTCAAACCCTTCGGGCTGGACGCCAGCAAGCCGTTTATCGACGAGCTGGAGTAAAAACTCAACGCGAATGTGCTTTAGCCGGTTTTTCCAATTCTTCTAATAATTCTTTTGCAGCCTTTAGAAGTTTGTCCCTATCATCCGCGTGGTAAGATAAGTTATACCGGATTAATGCATGGTTGCTTCCAAGCCTGATAGAATCATGCAAATCCACCAATCCGGGAATACTAGGTTTTTTTGTAATTTTGTCCTCAATATGCGACAACAATACTCTACTATCATTTGTCCGAAGCCCGGCTTTTCGTATAAGCATATTTAAAACGCTTTGAATGCCGATAAGCTCATGTGGAGAAGAAGGATAGGGTGCGTTATCTTTGGAATCCCGGTGCGAATTGGACGCAGGGGGAACCCAGACATTTATTGACAAAGATTGGTGTTCAGCCTCTACCGAGGTTGAATGTAAATCAATTTCCGCATCAACCGATCGGGTTTTGGGAATATGCCCCTCTTCCTGGACCAGCATATGCAAGGTTGAAAAGAGCTGCATACTGCCCCATTCCCCTGAGCGTAATATTTCGTATATGCATTCTAATATGTCTTTATTACGTTCTGTTTGGGCGGTTATATATGACATTGTATTTCTCTAAATTATGGAATTTACGCATAAATACCCATATTGCCTCATAAAAGCAAGATTAAGTAGGGGCCTGACTTTTGTCGCTTATTCTATTGATTCTCCGGCCTAATCTGCTAGAAATTTAGCTGAATTTTCATAGTCCCATCCTAATCCTTCTCCTGCAAGCGGAAGAAGGGATAATGAGGAATTAATTATGACCGACAACAACACCGCACTAACCCAGGAACTTCTCCCCGACCGGCTGATGACAAGAGCCAAACAGCAAATTAGGTAAAGGTATGGATATACAAAATTCGACGGAATGGGATTCCGATCAGCTTCATAAAGAAATGAAGGATATCATTCAACTTGCTAAGCGATATGCGACCTATCCCAAGCTTAAATACTGGTGCGATCTGAGCGCATGTTTGGTTGTCGGCTGGGGCAGTTTAATTGCGCTATATTCATCTGATCGGCTATGGATAAAAGCAGCTTTTTTTATTATAGCGGCATTCGCTCTTTACCGGGCAGTGGTTTTTACTCATGAATTGGTGCACCTGGATAAAAAACAATTGCCTTATTTCAGGGCATTCTGGTCGCTTTTCTGCGGGATACCTCTTTTAATACCGCATTTTCTTTATCGCGATGTACACCGGATACATCATTTAAAGGGCGCCTATAACACTACCAAGGATCCTGAATACATGTTCTTCTGCGGTAAGAAATCCCGAATCATTCTTTTTTATTTTGAAAATCTATTGCCGCCCTTTTTATTGCTGGCTCGTTTCTTGATCCTGCCTGTTAGCATCCTCATCGGAGGAGAATTCAGAAAAAAAATCTGCACAGACGCTTCTACGATGGGCCCAAAACTGGTATTTAAACGGCCGCTTGTCACGAATGCGGCAGAGAGAAAATACTGGTTGTATGAAGAAATCGCTACCTGCCTCTATGTCTGGGCCGTTATCCTGCTCATTATCGCGCACAAGCTGCCCGCGAGCATTATTGCCGTTTGGGGACTTCTCATCTTTACCATACTGACTTTAAATACGGTTCGCTTTATGGGCGCGACCCACCTCTACAACGGAAAAGGCAATGAAATGTCTCTGCAAGAACATTTCAAGGATTCCGTAAATATACTTAATAACTCCATACTGACGAATTTGCTTGCACCCGTGGGTCAGACAAAACACGGGTTGCATCATATAGTTCCTTTTGTGCCGGGATTACGGTTGAGTGAACTTCACCAGGAAATTGTAAGGACTCTTCCAGAAAATATGCTTTATAAGCAAATGAATTATCGTTCTATTTTGGATGTCTTGAAGATTATCTGGAGAGGGGAGCCTTGCCAAAACAATAGCTCGAACGAGCTGTATGCCGAGCAAAAATTCAGCACTTCCTGAATCGCCTAGAGACGCCTATAAAGCCATCGGTCTTCCCCATGAGCTGGATGACTGGCGCTGATGGGTGTTAGCAATTGATTTTACATGCTAAAAAACCGCATCTATTCGGTTGATTCTCCCGACCGTTCTGCTACAAAAAACCGGTGTTATTTCCTCCCTCTTGATAGAGTGTTCCCATGACCGACAACAACGCCACCCAAACTCAAGAACTTCTCCCCGTTTCCATCGAAGCGGAAATGAAAAAATCCTATCTCGATTACGCGATGAGCGTGATCGTGAGCCGTGCGATTCCTGATGTGCGCGACGGGTTGAAACCGGTGCATCGCCGCATTTTGTTCGGCATGCTGGAGCTGGGTTGCGAATATAATAAACCGTATAAAAAATCAGCGCGCGTCGTCGGTGACGTGATGGGTAAATTCCATCCGCATGGCGACTCGGCGATTTATGATTCGTTGGTGCGTATGGCGCAGCCGTTTTCGATGCGCTTGATGCTGGTCGACGGGCAGGGGAATTTCGGTTCGATGGACGGGGATTCGGCGGCGGCGATGCGTTATACCGAATCGCGCTTGTCCAAAGCGGCGCATGCGCTGTTGAACGATATCGATAAAGATACGGTCGATTTTCAGGATAATTATGACGGTTCCGAAAAAGAACCGACGGTGTTGCCGGCGGCGTTTCCCAATATTCTCGTCAATGGCGCGGGCGGTATCGCCGTGGGTATGGCCACGAATATTCCGCCGCATAATCTGGGTGAGGTGATCGATGCCTGCGGATTGTATCTGGATAATCCGGAAGTGACGATTGAAGAAATGATGGAAGTGTGCCCCGGCCCGGATTTCCCGACGGGTGGCATTATCCTTGGCCGCAGCGGTTGCCGCTCGGCGTTACTCACGGGCCGCGGTTCGGTGATTATGCGCGGCAAAACGGAGATCGAAGAAATTCGCCCCGGCCGTTATGCGGTGATTATCAGCGAAGTGCCGTATCAGGTGAATAAGGCGAAAATGGTCGAGCGTATCGCGGAATTGGTGCGTGAGAAGAAGATTGAGGGCATTTCGGATCTGCGCGATGAATCGGATAAGTCCGGTGTGCGCGTGGTGGTGGAAGTAAAAAAAGATGCGGTGCCGGATGTGGTGTTGAGTCAGTTATATAGCTATACGCCGCTGCAAACCAGTTTTGGCGTGAATATGCTGGCGCTGGATAATGGCCGCGCGGAATTGATGAATCTGAAGCATGTGATCAAATCCTTCATCGCTTTCCGCGAAGAAGTGATTACGCGCCGCACCTCGTTCCTGCTTGGCAAAGCGCGTGATCGGGCGCATGTATTGATTGGGCTGGCGATTGCGGTGGCCAATATCGATCAGGTAATCGCGGTGATAAAAGCGTCAGCCGATCCGAATATTGCCCGCGTTGAACTGATGACGCGCGACTGGGCGGCGGGCGATGTGTTGCCGTTGTTGCAGCTGGTGGAAGACTCGGGAAATATTGTTGAAAATGGCCGCATTAAATTCACCGAAGCGCAAGCGCGCGCGATTCTGGAATTGCGTTTGGCGCGTTTGACGGGTTTAGAGCGTAATAAAATCGATGAGGAAATGCAGGAACTGGCGAAGGAAATCGCCGAATATCTGGCGATCCTCGGCAACCGCGAAAAAACTCTACGGCATTTTGCGCACGGAACTTTTCGCTGCGAAAGAGCAGTTCGCAACGCCGCGCCGTACCGTGATCGAAATGTCGGAATTCGAAGCCGATATCGAAGATCTGATCCAGAAAGAAGACATGGTGGTGACGGTTACCGCCAACGGCTATATCAAGCGCACGGCGCTTTCGGCTTACCGCGCGCAACGCCGCGGTGGCAAAGGCAAATCGGGCATGGATGTGCGGGACGAAGATATTACCAGCGAATTGCTGGTAGTGAATACGCATACGCCGGTGTTGTTCTTCTCGAACAAAGGACAGGTATATAAATTGAAAGTGTACCGCCTGCCCATCGGCGCGGCCAATACGCGTGGCAAGGCCTTGGTGAATATTTTCCCATTGGCGCCGGATGAAAAAATCACGACCTTTATGCCATTGCCCGAAGATGAAACCTTATGGGATTCGATGCATATTTTCTTCTCGACATCCAAGGGCAATGTGCGGCGCAACGATTTGTCGGATTTCCATGACATTCGCGCCAACGGCAAAATTGCCATCCGTATGGATGATGGCGATAAATTGGTCGGCGTGCAGACCTGCACGGACAAAGACCATGTGCTGCTGGCGGCGCGTTCGGGAAAATGTATCCGCTTCCCGGTTGACGATGTGCGCGTATTCAAAAGCCGCACGTCGGACGGCGTGCGCGGCATGCGCTTAGCCGATAAGGATGAAGTAGTATCGATGAGCATTTTAGGCGGTATCGCAACGACGGTCGAAGAGCGTTACGCGTACGTGAAAATGGCTGCGGCCAAGCGCCGTGCGCTTGGTGAAGCCGAAGACATTGTGGTGGAAAAAGAAGAAGGCGTGGCAGAAATTACGCTCTCGCCGGAACGTTTTGCCGAAATGGAAGCAGCGGAGCAATTTATTCTGACGGTTACGGAAAATGGCTACGGCAAACGCTCCTCAGCCTATGAATACCGCACGATTGGCAGGGGTGGCTCCGGTATCGTCAATATCATCACCAGCACGCGCAATGGCTGCGTCATTTCCAGCCAACCGGTAAACCATAGTGGCCAGGTGATGCTCATGACTGACCGCGCTACCGTGATCCGCACGCGTCTGGACGATATCCGCATTGCCGGGCGCAATACGCAAGGTGTGACCATCCTGCGCACCCAGCCGGGAGAGAAGGTGGTGAGTGTGGTGACGGTGCCGGAGGGTGAAGTAGTGGAGGAAGAAACAACCGGTGAAGCAACGCAAGAATAAGGGTATTTATGTCTGTAGCTAAATATATACGACCAGTAACGTCACCAGTGTTGTTACATGCGATATATCACCAACCCAAGGGGCCGGTAGGGGGTGTGGAGATTTTTATCTATGAAAGCAGTGATTCGTCTCCCGGAGTGCATATTACCGTCTCGCTCATGCCGCGGGAACGTCATGATTTGCCCGGTAGCGATCAGAAACTAGCGGATGCTATCAGAAAGTTGGGAGATGCAAGCTACCTGGTGAGTGGCGCCGGCAGCTTTATTGGCGCGAGTGGAAATAAAGAAGCGATGCAATTTCTGAAAGATAATCACATTATCGATCCTGATGCCACCGTATCTCCTGCTATCGCACATACCACGTTAAATCTGAGTGAGTTGAAGAGAGGTAAACTGCTGGATCCCGAAGTGGCGGATGAAATTATCAGAGATGTAAATGGCGTCAGTAAAAAAGTATTTCGCCCGGAACAGATCAAAACCATGCCTATTGCAGAAAAAATGGCGGCGAATAGAAACTAAAGGGCTACCATTATTATGCGTATAGGCATCTATCCCGGAACCTTCGACCCGATCACCGTCGGCCATATGGATATCATCCAGCGGGCGCTGAAAGTGGTCGATAAGCTGATTATCGGCGTGGCGCTGGATACCGGGAAGCAGCCGGTATTTGACCTTGATACGCGGGTTAAACTCGTGAAAGAGGACATCAAAAAACTGGGCGGGGATGTCAGGCGCTTGCAGGTTAAGCCTTTCCACGGCTTGCTGATGAAGTTTGCCGAGGAAGAAAAGGCATGCATTGTGATTCGTGGGTTGCGCGCAGTGTCCGACTTTGAATATGAATTCCAGATGGCGTGCATGAACTCGCGGCTGAATCCTACTATCGAGACGGTATTTTTAACGGCTTCGGAAGATACGCATTTTATTTCATCAAGGTTTGTCAGGCAGATAGCTCATCTTGGCGGGGATATATCGTCCTTTGTGTCAGCCAATGTCGCCAAACACCTGCACAAGCATTTTTCTGGCAAAAAATAGAAGGTTTTTGCTATTATGATTGACTTTTCCTCCCCTAATCCCTAATCCCTAATCCCTGTCCTTTCCTGTGGCGGGTGTAGCTCAGTTGGTTAGAGCGCCAGATTGTGATTCTGGATGTCGCCGGTTCGACCCCGGTCACTCGCCCCATTTTCCAGAGGATATGCGATGCTACCTTCGTGTGGCCTTAGAGGAATCATCAAAACTTAAATGTTTCGCGAAGCACACCAAACGCGCCATCATTATTGCCATAGCTGCTGCCACCCAATCCTGTGCCACAGGCTGAAAGGCTAAGGCTCAAAATCAATGTTATTAAAATGCCGCGCATGCGTTCGATTTTAGCAATAATAAGATGATAGGTCAATTATATGTCTGCAGGATTTCATTCCTTAAGGCTTTCCTGCATCGGGCCGATAATTTTGCGGCTTAAGGTGAAATCCGGTGCGATAATGATCGTTTCCGGGTAGTTGAAGGTTTGGAAGGTGCCTTCGATCAGCGTGTGATGCGGATCATGAGCTAGAATTACTTTGCCGCTATCGAATAGGGGCTTGAAATCGCGTTTGTAGGGCGCGAGGAAGCGGGTGGCGTCTTGGGCTTTAGCGTCGGCGGAGACGGCGAGCAATATCGTATCATCGTTGGTTTTTTGCAGATGGGTGAGCAAGCTCGCGAATTCTTCACGGCAGGGGATGCACCAGGAGGCCCAGAAATGGAGCAGGATGGTGTGTCCGGCGAGGGAGTGGAGTGCGATGGTGCCGCCGTTTAACAGATTGAAGGTTACGTCGGGCGCAGGCGGATTTTGTTGGGTGTGGGTGGGTTCGATATCGGTGGTGATACTGGTGCGATCATAGAGCATGAAGCCGAAGGTGAGGGCGAGGATGGCGGCGACGATGAGGAGTTTATAGCGCATGGTCTTTACGCCCGATGAGGAAATAGGTGATGGCGGCGAAGGAAAATTCGGCGGCGCAGAACAGAGCGAGTGATAAGGCAGCTTTGTCGGTGAAACCGTAAGAATGTAAACCCGTGGAAAGCAGGTTCACGCCGAGCCAGGACAAAGCGATGACGACGTTGAGCAGGGCCAGCGCCACGGCGAATCCGCGCTCGTGGAAATGCTGGCTGATGCGGCCATGCAGAATCCAGATGAGCCAGAGGCAAATGAGCAGCGCGCCGTTTTCTTTCGGGTCCCAGCCCCAGAAACGGCACCAGGATTGGTCGGCCCAGATGCCCCCTAAGATGGTGCCGAGCGAGGTGAAAAGCAGGGCGATAAGCGCCGTGCCATAGCCGCCGCGCAGGATTTGGCGGGTTTTATCGGGGTCGCGGCCGAGGCAGCGCATGATGAGGTGGATATGGGCGATAATGCCGGCGACCAGGCCAAAGTCGTAGCCGGTGGTGATGCACAGCACATGCGTGGCGAGCCAGAAATTGGTGTTGAGCACGGCGATCAGCATGCTCATCGTGTCATCGCCACTGAAGCTCTGGCTGGCAAATAGTAGCAGGCTGCCAGCAAGGGTGGCGACGAGTAGGCCGAGATTATTGCGTAGCCGCCATTCGAGGAACAATCCGAACAGGACAGCGATTAGGCTTACGAAGAGGAGGGATTCGTAGAGTGTGCCGACGGGTGGGCGTTCGAGGATATAGATGCGGGTGGCGAGGGTGAGGGCGTGGAGGAATGCGCCTGCGCATACGGTTCCAACGGTAAACATTCGAACGAACGACCAAATTCGCAGGCCGGAAATGCACAAAAGCGTAAGCGCAAAACCGAGAATATAGAGCGCCATGCTTTTGCTAAGCGGAGCCCATTGATAATAGAGAATTTCCAGCGACAGTGCCTTCGGGCGCACACCGGGGGCAGCAGACATTTTGGAAGCAAGCGCCTGCGTTGCTTCTAGCCAGTGTGCGGCGTTATGTTCCTGATAAGAGGTGGTGACTTGCCGCCATAACTGCATGAGTTCGGCGCTTTGCGGCGAACCCTGGCCGGAATGGAAAATCGCCCAGGGGGAGAGCCAGGCGTCGCTTCCCGTCCATTGCGGCGGGATGACGCGCAGGAGGGTGTTGTCTTCACTGCTATGCAGGGTGATGGTGAGTTTGTGCATCGCTTCCGCGAGTGCGGTTTCTTGCGGGGTATAGCGGTTCAGGTCGGTGCCTTTTTTGGCGATGATGGCTTGCAGGGATTTTTGCCACTCAGGCATAGTGTGGAAATAATCGATGAAGGTGCTGTCACCTTTTTGTGGTTCGATGGAGAGATGCAGGAAGAGGGTGCAGGAAAGAGTGATCTGGGCAAAGAGGGCAGTGTTTTCGTGCAGTTCAAGCACGGCGCGCTGGCCGGGGGATAATTCGCCGGTGGGGATTTGCAGGAGGGATTGGATGAGTTTTTGGTTGGTGTTGATGGCTTCGGTGGCTTCGGCGAAACTGTAGCGGTTGTCGGGTTTGGTGGGCAGGCCGAGCATGGCCTGGGCGTCGGGGTCTTTGAGTAGGAATAATGGTTGGGACATCGATTGGGCGGGATTGAACATGGTTTGGGCGAGCCAGGCGATGGCGGTTGTGTCCGCGATTTCCGATTTGCCGGAAAATTTTTCCAAATGGATGAGCGCGAAGGTGGCCATCGGTTTTATGCGGCCTTCGTGCTGGATGGGGATGCGGGCGAAGGAGGTGTAGTCGAAATCGTCGGCGTGGGCGGTAGTAATGAAGCAAAAAAATACCATGATCGTCAGTATTGTCATCCTGAGGCGCAGCCGAAGGATCTCCTGCAACTGAGGGGGATCCTTCGCTACGCTCAGGATGACAAGGCTCATATTTTCCTCCGAATCAGCGTCGGCAGGCGCATACACAAATGCAACAACAACCCAATGCACAGCGTAATGCTCGCCACATAGGGAAATACGCGGCCGCTATTTTGCACGATGGCGAAGCTGACGCTTTGGGTGCTGTCGTCGTTGCCGTTGAAGGAGGATTGGTAGATTGTGTAGCCTTTGTAACGAAGCGGATGGTTCATGGTGAGGATGGCGCGCTGGTGTAGGTTGCCGTCGCTGAGGAGGACGGTGGAACGGTAGCTGCGTGGCAAGTCGGTGCCGGGGTGGTTTTCTTTTTCGGCGTCGAGTAATTGCAAGCTGAAGGGTAGCGCGTAGGCGGTGCGGCCCAGGGTGATGTTGTAGGTATCCTTGCCGATGGTGAAGCTGGGTTGATTGGGCATCGGCTCGAAGGCGATATAGGTGCCGACGCCGGATACGGTGAATTCGAGGCCCGAGAGGTTGCGCTCGTCTTCCAGATAGGTGTCTAACGGCGAGAGCATAACCTTATGGGCGCTGCCTTTGAAACTGTCATCGGCGTTCTCGCGCATGGCCATGGTGCAGTTGCGGCAGAGGGCGTTGATGGTGAGGGAGAAGGGCAGGCCCTGGATGGTTTTGCCTTTGGTGATTTCGGAGAGTGGGATTTGCATCAGCGTGGTATTGTTTTTACTGATGGTGAGCTGGCGCTGATGGTAATCGAAAAACTGGCTGGCGGTTTCGTTTTTTTCGAGTGCGATATAGCCTTCCACGCTCGATGCGGCGGTGATGAGGCCGCCGAGCAATAGCATCAATACGCCCAGATGGGCGATGAATATGCCGGACGTGGCTTTCCGCCAGGGGCTGGCGAGGATGAGCTTGGCGAGCAGGCTGCAGAGCAGCAACGCGGTGATGGTACGATTGCCGGGCAGCGGCAAGGGGCCTACCCAAAATAAGAAAGAAGAGAAAAACAGGCGTTGGCTATCATAGAGGCCGATATATTTTTGCGCGACGGTGCCGGTGATGACGAGCGTCATTAAATAGGGCATCAGCCAGTGCAATAAGATCGGGCGGGTGAGCCAATGTGCTATTTTTTTCATAACTTTACAACTTCCATGGAGGCGGTTATAGGTCAGATATGGCATTAAAACAACTCGGCAAACAGACCAAGCTTCCCTCCTCACCGGAGAAAGCCTTGATCGAAACGGTAAAAAATCCGCATAAAGGGACGCTCTATAGCGTGCGCTTCACCTGCCCGGAATTCACCTCGCTCTGTCCGATCACCGGGCAGCCGGATTTTGCCCATCTGGTGATCGATTATGTGCCCAAGGATTTGCTGGTGGAAAGTAAGTCGCTCAAGCTGTTTTTAGGCGCGTTCCGTAATGTCGGCTCGTTTCATGAGGATTGCACGGTGGCGATTGGCTTGCGGCTGGTGCAGGCGATCAAACCCGTATGGCTGCGCATCGGCGGCTATTGGTATCCGCGCGGCGGCATGCCGATCGATGTGTTCTACCAAACCGGTAATCCACCGGAAAACCTATGGATTCCGCCGCAGGACGTACCGGGGTATCGCGGCAGATAATGCTCGTTACACTTTTGCCGGATGAACGTTCAATTGCAGTATTACCCCGGTGGCCATATTCTTCTATATCGGTTTCCCAGGAAATCCTTGATCGGTTGCTCGCTTGTAATGTGGCGCTGGAAACGCATGGGATTGCGATTGTAATTACTCGGGGATTTGAAGAACATGGGGGCATACGCCGGATAATGCGCTTTATCGGCAAATGTATTTTTCTGGTTATTTATTTTCGCCGTCGTAATTCCATCGGCTGTTTGTTTGGCCCTAACGGACATGATGTGCCAGGGGCATGCGCTGATCTGGCGATTAGGGTGCTTGGACGGCAGATTATCCTCCTGCCTTTGGGGGTATTTACACCGTTATGGGTGTTGAATATGCGATTGAAAAAATATGCGGATGTTCTGATTCAGGTGCATTCTTGTTTAAAGAAACAAGGCTTCGTGCTCCATGATGACCCAATTGAGGCGGCGCAAATACATTGCCTTACCTGAAACGCTAGGAATTCTGCCATTCATACGTGAGCCTATCGTGGGCGGTGACGCTCACGCTGCATTGCAGCATTTTTGATGTATTAAAATACTTGCCAAAGGGGCGGTAATTGGGCTTTATAGCTGCCTTGTCCATAGACAATTCGGAGAACCCATGGCCCAACCAAAAGCAAAAACGGTGAACTACAATATGAAACCCGCAATCATTGGCAAACCCGTACCTAAAGAGCTGTTGATAAAGCTTTATCGCGATATGTTGCTCATCCGCCGTTTCGAGGAAAAAGCCGGGCAGTTGTACGGCATGGGGCTGATCGGCGGATTTTGCCATCTGTATATCGGGCAGGAGGCCGTCGTCGTTGGCATGCAAAATTGCATTACGCCGAATGACGCCGTCATCACCAGCTACCGCGACCACGCGCATATGATCGCTTGCGGCATGGACCCCAAAGGCATCATGGCCGAACTCACCGGCCGCATCGGCGGTTTCTCCAAAGGCAAGGGCGGGTCGATGCATATGTTCTCGACCGATAAGCATTTCTACGGCGGCCACGGCATCGTCGGCGCGCAGGTGCCGCTCGGCACCGGTATCGCATTCGCCCATAAATACCGCAAGAATGGGGCGTTGAGCCTGGTGTATTTCGGAGACGGGTCGGTGAATCAGGGGCAGGTCTATGAAGCCTTCAATATGGCGAGCCTTTGGAAATTGCCGGTGATTTATATCATCGAGAATAACGAATACGCGATGGGCACCAGCGTCAAACGCAGCTCATCCACCACCGAACTTTTCCGCCGCGGCGAAGGCTTCGGCATTCCGGGCAAGCAGGTGGACGGCATGGATGTGCTTGCCGTGCGCGAAGCCGGTCAGGAAGCAGTAGCGCATGTACGGGCTGGAAGCGGCCCGTTTTTATTAGAAATGAAAACCTACCGCTACCGCGGCCACTCCATGTCCGACCCGGCGAAATACCGCTCGAAAGAGGAAGTCGAAGGTTACAAAGAACACCACGACCCGATCGATGGCTTAAAAGCACGCATGGTTAAAGACGGCGTGATTAGCGAAGATGGGCTTAAAACACTGGAAAAAGAAGTGAAGGATATCGTGGCCGAAGCCGCCCAGTTCGCGCAGGATTCGCCGGAACCGCCGGAGTCAGAATTGTGGACGGATGTGACTGTATAACACATGGAAATTTTTGCCAAAGCAAGGGAGTATGCGTTATCAGCAGGATATCCTGATGCTATGCGCCATGTTGGCCGTAACGCACTGGACAGGCATGCATGGATAATACTAAACATGGCAAAAGCCAAAGCGATAGAAGAAGGTTATCCGGAAGAACATTTGGGACATGAAGCGATCGTTCTTCAGCGGCTTGAGCAGCTCGAACAGCGCTATGGTGGCTGGATGCTGCATGACGATGGTTATTATTATAAGGACTTTGAACAGCCTGGCGAATTGACGGATATGCTGATTTTTATACGGCAGTTAGGATTGCACTGGAATCAACTGGATCACAATGCGCTGGCCACTTCTGAGCATTTGCGTATGTCGCCTCATAATTACAATCTGATTTTTAACCCTTCGGCTCTTCCTTCTCAGGATATTGCAGCCAGAGCAGTCTAGATAGAAAGTAGGACTCCATGCCAAACCAAACCCTAAGAGTAGCCCTGCGTGATGCCATGGCGGAAGAAATGCGCCGTGATAAAGAAGTTTTTGTCATGGGTGAGGAAGTCGCTGAGTATCAGGGCGCCTATAAGGTGACGGAAGGCTTGCTGGCGGAATTCGGGCCGGAGCGCGTGGTCGATACGCCGATTACCGAGCATGGTTTTGCGGGGCTGGGCGTTGGTGCGGCGATGATGGGGCTGAAGCCGATTGTCGAATTCATGACGTTCAATTTCGCGATGCAGGCGATGGATCATTTGATCAATTCCGCCGCCAAAACGAATTACATGTCCGGCGGGCAGATTCGTTGCCCGATTGTGTTTCGTGGGCCGAATGGCGCGGCGTCGCGCGTGGGTGCGCAGCATTCGCAGTGCTATGCGTCGTGGTATGCGCATGTTCCGGGATTGAAAGTGATTGCGCCGTATGATGGGGCATCGGCGAAAGCGTTGCTGAAAGCGGCGATCCGTGATCCGAACCCGGTGATATTTTTGGAAAATGAAATGCTGTATGGCCAGACGTTCGATGTGCCTGAAGGCGATAATGTCGCCGAAATCGGCAAGGCTGCCGTGGTGCGTGAAGGCACGGACGTGACCATCGTCGCGTTTTCGATCATGGTGGGAAAAGCGTTGGCGGCGGCGGAACAGCTCGCGGCAGAAGGCATCAGCGCCGAAGTCATCGACCTGCGCACGCTACGTCCGCTCGACACCGAAACCATCGTCGAATCGGTCAAGAAAACCAACCGCTGCGTGAGCGTGGAAGAAGGCTGGCCGGCGGCGGGGATTGGTTCGGAAATCGCGGCGGTGATTATGGAACATGCGTTCGATTATCTCGATGCGCCGGTGGCGCGCGTGGCCGGTGTCGATGTGCCGTTGCCCTATGCCGCGAATCTGGAAAAACTCGCGCTGCCGCAAGCGTCACACATTATCGAAGCGGTGAAGCAGGTGTGCTACCGCGATCAACAGGCGGCGTGATGGTCTACGCCATTAAAATCCTCATTGCCTCGTTGATTGCCGTTGCGGCTTCGGAAGCAGGTAAACGCTTGCCGTCGTTGGGTGCGCTGATTGTGGCACTTCCCTTGACATCGATGCTGGCGATGGGTTTTTTGTACTATGACACGAGAAGCCCGGAAAAACTGACTGAATTCGCCCGCGCCGTTCCGCCTTTGGTGGTCCCGTCGATTGCTTTTTTCTATGCCTTCGCGTTTTTGATTGATTCCCATCTTGGCTTTGTTATGGCTATGCTGCTCTCGACGGCAATCATGCTCAGCTTATATGGCTTGTATGTTTATTTTTTTGTTCACAAGGTAATATAGTTTATGCCCATAGAAATCCTAATGCCCGCCCTGTCGCCCACCATGACCGAAGGCAATCTTGCCAAATGGACGGTCAAGGAAGGGGATAAAATCAAATCCGGCCAGGTGATTGCCGAAATCGAAACCGATAAGGCTACGATGGAAGTGGAAGCCGTCGATGAAGGCACGATTGGCAAAATCGTAGTTGCCAGCGGCACGGAAGGGGTGAAGGTCAATCAGTTGATCGCGCTGCTTTTGGAAGAGGGCGAAGATAAGAAAGTGCTGGAAAGCTATAAGCCGAAAGCGGCAGCAGCAGCGGCTGCGGCGGCGGCAGAACCGGCCAAGGCAACACCAGCGGCTGCAGCTCCAAGTGCAGCGCCTTCGGCGGCTCCAAATGCCGCCCCTAGCCTTGCACCAACGGTGCCAGCTGCACCTGCTATGCCGATGCGCGGTGCGGGTGAGCGGATTTTTGCGTCACCCTTGGCCAAGCGTATTGCGGCGCAGGAAGGTGTTGATATTGGCGGCGTTGCAGGGACTGGGCCGCATGGGCGCGTGCTGCGTGATGATGTGTTGAAAGCAAAAAGCTCTGGTAATCTGGGCCGTAGTGGGCGTGTGATGCGCAATCCGGTGGAGTTCACCAAAATCCCGAACTCGAATATGCGTAAAGTCATTGCGCGTCGCTTGACGGAATCGAAACAGCAAGTGC
>Ga0206992_1148_pt1 | contig 14884 bp, 12 predicted proteins | sample Alteio_BWMinCont_6_FD_153267 | JGI IMG/M metagenome (GOLD analysis project Ga0206992, IMG submission 153267) | Enriched cells from forest soil in Barre Woods Harvard Forest LTER site, Petersham, Massachusetts, United States -... | ecosystem: Environmental > Terrestrial > Soil > Temperate forest >... | reverse complement strand
TTAATTTGATTCCATCATTATCTCATTAATAAATAATCGTAAATTAATTTCCTAAAAATATATTCAAAATTTTAGAATTTTCAAAAGTTTTCCAAATAAAAAATTTAATTTTGAAAGATATTTCTAATTCCATTTTTTCGTGCATCAATTTAGGCTCTCAATGAAATCCATCGAAAAATCAATTTTTACCAAAATATCGATTTTAGGAATTTAATTCGGCTATAAAAAAGCCGCGCGGACTAAGCCACCATTTTTATTTTTGTTGGATGATACCTAATTTTGGAAATGGAAAATGGATATGTTTCGTCAGTGGCCTGTAATGTGGCTTAATTTTCATCATTAATTTATCCATTTTTAATAAAATATTCATAAAAAAGTTATTAAAATTGATTTTCGAGAGTGGCTTAATTTTAATCAAAAGCATATCCATTATTTTTGGATATTCCAATAAATATTTATTATTAGTCTATCTATTATTGGAATTTTGGTGGCTTGAAATTTATCATTAGTATATCTAAAATCATTTCTAATAGAATAATTTTAATTAAGATTTTTGAAAATGATCCAATATTGCCATAATAAATAAAGATCCACAATAAATCTTTATCTATTATCTGTGATAGTTGGGGACGCTAAATGGAAAACATTTATGAATTCTATCGATAATTCAACTATAATAAATAATCATTTATTCGATTTCATTACTATTCCAATAAAAAATTAATATTGCTTACATTGACGACACTCAGTAATTGCATTTTTTATATCAATTGATGCGCTGCTTTTATACGAAGATTTCATAATAATATAAAATTATCGTATGATGATAGTGCATGATTTCATATATAAAATACAATTACGGAGGGGCGCTATTGACTTTCATATTAAAAAATATTAGTTGGTTTTCAGTAATTGCATTTTTTATATCAATTGATGCACTGCTTTTATACGAAGATTTCATAATAATATAAATTGTCGTATGATAATAGCGCATGATTTCATATATTTAATACAATTACGGAGGGGCGCTATTGACTCTCATATTAAAAAATATTCGTTGGTTTTCAGTAATTGCATTTTTTATATCAATTGATGCACTGCTTTTATACGAAGGTTTCATAATAATATAAAATTATCGTATGATGATAGCGCATGATTTCATATATTTAATACAATTACGGAGGGGCCGCTATTGACTCTCATATTAAAAAATATTCGTTGGTTTTCAGTAATTGCATTTTTTATATCAATTGATGCGCTGCTTTTATACGAAGATTTCATAATAATATAAATTGTCGTATGATGATAGCGCATGATTTCATATATAAAATACAATTACGGAGGGGCGCTATTGACTCTCATATTAAAAAATATTAGTTGGTTTTCAGTAATTGCATTTTTTATATCAATTGATGCGCTGCTTTTATACGAAGATTTCATAATAATATAAATTATCGTATGATGATAGCGCATGATTTCATATATAAAATACAATTACAGAGGGGCGCTATTGACTCTCATATTAAAAAATATTCGTTGGTTTTCAGTAATTGCATTTTTTATATCAATTGATGCGCTGCTTTTATACGAAGATTTCATAATAATATAAATTGTCGTATGATAATAGCGCATGATTTCATATATTTAATACAATTACGGAGGGGCCGCTATTGACTCTATCGCTGTCGTAATAGAGAAGAATTCATAAGTCCCTATCCATTATACGCAATAGTTGATCGTGTTAATGGTAATGGAAAATATTTATAAATTGGAAAAAATAGATATGTATTTATGATAACTTAATTTATCCATTTTTTAATAAAATCTATAAAAAAGTTATTTTAATAGATTTTTAATTTGGCATAAAAATTTGTTATTAATATTATAATAATGGTTGTATACATATGTGAAAAATGTCAAAAAAAATTTAATAAAAAATGTGACTATGAACAGCATACAAATAGAAAAATATCATGTATGACCGATGATACTGTAAACGAAAATAAATCAAACAATTATTGTGATGTATGCAACAAATATTTTAGCAGAGAAGACGCATTATCGAGGCATAAAAATTCTGTATTTCATAAAGAAAATGAATATGCAAGTAAAAATAATGGAACTAACAATGGAAATCATAATAAAGTAACAAATAATAATAAATTACATAACACTAAAACGAATAATAACTACATTACAATCAATAATAATTACAATAATTTATGTCCCTTTGGTCAAGAAGAAATCAAAGGACTAACAGTTAAAGATATCCAAGATATATTCAATTCCGCAGAAAATCCTATAATAATGCTTCTAATAAAAACTAATCTTGATCCGAATAAACCACAATACCATAATATAGGTATCCCAGATACAAAATCCGCGACTGGATATATTTATAATGGCGAAAGCTGGATAAAGGAACAAATTATGATAATAATAGACAAACTCCTGTATGCCAAACATAAAGATTTAAAGACAATACATAAAATGATCAAAAATGTATTAGACAAAGAAAAAGATTCTAATATACAAAACCAGTTAGACAAGATAGCCAAAGTAATCAAAAAATTAACAGGAATTGATGTAAAAAATAATAAAATTTTGATATCAAACATAATTAATTACATTTACAATAATAGAGAACTATTTGTTGAATCCAAAAAGCAAAATCCAGGAAAGAAAATAAGTCCAACCAATATTGAGGGAACCAAAAATGGTGGATTTGAAAATTTAACAGACGAATATTTAGAAGAGAGACTAGAATATGTACACAAATGCGAACAGAGACTAAATCTTAATAAGGAAATAGCTATCGATTTATCAAACCAACTGTTGGCCAGTAACAAAATAGATGAACCACTGATGAAATTGATTACAGAACGGATTAATGAAACAACAGAAACAGATATCCTTAGAATTGTTATAAATTGCCTAATAAAATCCATTTGTTTCGGAAAAGAAATTAGTGATAAAATAATTGATGACAACATTGAAAAAAATCGTGTTATTAACGAATTTTTTAACAATACACTCGATAATAAAATAAAAATTTGATTAGTATCAGTTCGCGCATTCGCGCTCACTTCGCTTCGTGGAACTCCGCTTTGCGAACTAAAGTTCGCTCGTTCCGATGATCTTAAATATTGAGATCATCGGAATTTATATAAATTCAAATATAGAAATCATCGGAACGAGCGAACTTTAGTTCGCAAAGCGGAGTTCCACGGAGCGCGAACTGAGTGAGCCATTTGCGCTCACTATGTGTACTCCGTTTTGAAGCCCATTTTTGTATCATTTTCGCCAAAGTATGAGATCATGTGGTAGTTGTAATTTTTCATGTCCAAATCCAGAACATCATGCACGCATGATTCGAGTACTTTCTGGAAATTGAAACGGAAAATAAGACTATAAAAGTCTCCCTCACCACATGAGACAAGAAGGCTGTTCCCGGACCTCACGATACCCATCGGAAAAAAAAGGCTGAACATGTATTTTCTCGTTTTCTTCCATGATACCAGATCAACAGGCAAAATGGAATCACTGATGGTCATAATACGCGGAATGTATTTGTACCCATGTTTTTCAGGGTCGCCATATTCGAGTTCTTCGCTTGAGAGGATTTTTTCTGCTGCTGTTGTGTAGTCAAGAAGGAAAAAATATATGAGATACATGTAGCCCTGTGCCACGTAATTTGATCCAAAATGTTTTTTGTATTTGTTCCCAAAGGCCTTTCTGAACAACCGGTGGGCCCTCTTTCTGAATGACCAAATTTTAGATTTTTTTACATAGTAGCCTGTGTTGCTGATTTTCGAATGGCCAACACCAAGCATAAGTTGCCGGCCATTGAATTCCACAGGAATGAGTGGAGACCCGAACGAAAATCCCGGAGAAATGCCATAGTTGTGGAAAGGAGCATAACAAACAGAACATTTCCGACAATTTTCGCAAATACGATCATCCGTAAGGTCGTTTCCCAGACCCATATTTAATTTGATTTTCCTGCATTCATCGCATTTCGAACGTGAATCACAATAACCGATGGTAACTTGTGCACTTTTACGGGTGCGCAATTGGTTCGATTTTTTACAATATTCGACGTGCATCGCTGATCCCTTTCCTGGCACACAGTATGACATATTTTTGAAACAAATTGTGTAAACAAAATAGTCCCGGAAAGAATACAGAAGGATTTTGGGATCAACAATTGGACAAACGAACGACAAACCATCATTTCTCAGCCAATCAACAAGAAATGCTCTTTTTTTGTGGAAGAAAAATTGACAATTTTTGATGTGGCCATCGGGTCTGTACCTCTTAAAAATTTCAATTTCACATGTGGAAACGGCACCACGGACCATAGAAATTTTGTTGATATGTTTGCAGTCACTTGAATGGATGACAATGTCATTTTTTGATACAATTTTCACAAAAGTATTTTTTCTCTTCACGACAATATCATCAGTTGCCACAAAAATTCTGGGATCGTCTAACCCATGGTCAGTTTCGATATATCTCATTTCGCCCGTTTCGTGGTTTCCGATGAACAGAATTGTTGAATCGGATCCAGCATCGGGATCGGTCCACCTGTTCCACATAAAATTTTTTCCAACATCGTCCATTGTTGGTCCTGGGCCAGATATTTTGTGCGCCATAATCATCCGAAAATCATTTCCTGGAACGACATCATCTTTGTAAACTTTGATCACACGAACAGCATACAGAAATGTTTCTTTTCTTGAACAAACCGACGCATATGTGCGGATAGGACAAAAGGTCAAATTGAAAGAAAATAATTTGAAATTGGTGAGCTGAAATGGAAATTCTGGTTTTGGAATATGTTTGACAAAATCAACAGGTGTTATTTTCTCCAAAATGGAGCTGTCCATGACACCTGTTTCTGGTGAACTATTAATAAATAATAATGAATTTATCACTTATTTTAATTTTCAATTTTTTAAACTTTTTCGATAAATTTTTGGCAAACATCGATCCGACCTTTCCTTAAGAGAAAATCTCTGAAGTCTTTCGGAATTTTGGTAATATCATTTGCTGTTAGTACAACAATTGTACCATGGCTCAACCGTGCAGGACCATCTAATGCACTCAGTATGCCAGCATCGGATATATGTATGGTAGAATTACTTTTGATTGCGGTATACTGTTTTTCTAGTTCATCAACAACAATTAGAGATCTTGGTTTAACATTGATAAACAAATTAAGCAACACGTTATCATCATAATTGTTAACATTCAAATTCAGCAGACAAATATTCATATTATATTTTGTAGCGATGATTTCGGTAATGAGACTTTTCCCTGTGCCAGTTTCTCCTTCCACCAAATATCCTTTCCTGAACGGCATCCCATTTCTTTTAAATAGATCTTCGCTTTCTATAAAATCTTTAACATCAGCCAACAGTGTTGCCATAGATGGAGTAATAATCGATGGTTTAATTGTTAGTGGCCTCCGAAAAATAGGATAGCCCCATTGGTCATCTTTAGGAGTATAAAATATTAGTGGATTATCTATTTGGATATGTTTGTCGTAAATTTCGTCCAAATACGATTTCAGAAAAGATGAATCTCCACTGCTCAAAGTATGAATCCACATTTCTATTTTGTCGTCATACAATGATATGTATACATTTTTGCCATTGTGCAGCAAGATATATGTTGTATTATCTAATTTGTATTCTGGGCCATCTACTCCATCCTCAACAATGCTGCCGACTAATTTATTTTTGTAGTGGTTCATGATTTCATTTTTGAGTGCATAAATACATTTTTCTCCTTTGATTGTAGCGCAATAAGAATATTGGTCATTTATAAACTTAAAAATATATTTTATTCTGGTATTAAATTCAGCTGCAAAACCAGCTATTATTCCAAAAAATACTGCCGAAAAAATAGTACTAAGCGTTGTACGAATGGCACTACCTATTTCTTTTTTCATTGCAAATGATTATTTAATATTAACTAATAACGAATAATTGACAAAACTCCTTGTCTTTTTAAATTCAATTTTTTTCTTTAGTATTCAACATATCCTTTGCCGTTGCATGACCTGCATGGCCTCATCGATCTCCTGCAATAAGGAACTTTTCTTCTGCCATTACAGCGAATACAAGGTTCAGCCCAGAGATCTGATTTTGTATCGCGGCCTGTCCCGGCACACGAAGGACAAAGTTCTTCACCCATTTCTAGTTCGCGTCCTTTCCCGTCACAAGAATAGCATCGGTGGCTTCTCATTTTAATTTGTCGATTAGTTTTGTAGATTTAGTCTCCTGACATTTGAATTTTCAATTTTAAATTTTCAATTTTTCAGATTTACTATTATGAAATAGCAAATCCGAAAATCCCGAAAAATTGTTAGTACGGCACTGCGCCGGCTTTCTTTCGGTTTTTTGTGCTGTTCAGCAGAACATAGCCTGGTTCGCCCAGCGGAACATAGCCTCTTTCGCCCGGTCTGAGCGTGTCGTAGGAGGGAATGTATAGGCGGATCACCGACTGGTACTGGCGACGCTTGGCATCCTGGTCAACTTTCATGAATTCTTGTTGGTTCACTGGAATGAATCCGCTCATTTTTGGATTTTGTTCAAACAACGTTTTGTTTTGTTGCTAATATAACCAAAATATAAGGGGTATCCGATGCACTTATTTTTTCAATTTTTTTTTCGCGTAGTAATGTGAACATTTAATTTCGCCATTCAATATATATAGCAAATGTTAGCAATCGTACAAACTGAAAATAGTACTAAAAAAATTATTGGATTTGTTAATGATGCAAATGATTTTGGCGACGCAGTCGAAAAATATGTAGAAAAAACATACGGGCCAGATTTCCATTTCCAAAAGGTGAAAAATGTCCAACTAGATTTTTTAAGAACAAACCAACAATATGCAGAAAATAATTATTTGGTAATGTTTGAAGACGGAATTGTATTAGTTAAAAAATGCATACAACTCAACAGAGGATATATATACAATATGAAAGTTTCCGAACTTGTTAATTTGTCTGCGTGGACACTGATGCCTGTCGAATGCAAAATAAATTCTTCTAACATAATTAGTAAAATTGTAGAAGAAAATAGTTCGGATACTAGTTCTGAATCAGATAGTGATTCGGAAAGAGAATTTGAAAACCAACGAATGATGATTGAAAAAATTAATCCAACCGAAATGAAAAAAAATCCATGCATACTTATAGTTGGGAAAAGGGCGAGTGGGAAAACAACATTAGCAAACAATCTTGCAAAGCAAATTTGTCCAAATGCTAAAATAGAATACTATAACAAATTCGATCCGATTAAACTAACGCAAATGTTGGTTATGCAGGAACTGGTATATAAATTAGGAAAACAAATGCCAGAAAAAGTTGTTATACTAGAAAATATGCAGTGCACAAGAGGAAGAGGATCGTATTTTATAAAAAATGCACCAAACTATAATTTGTCAGTTATCGTAACAGCACAAACACTTTTAGGTTTATCATTCACCAAAAAAATTGATTATGTTTTCCAGTTTGCAGAAAATTCAATAATTAATAGGAAAAATATTTATAACAAATTTGCACCAATTAATATGTCATATGATATTTTTGACAAAATATTCACCAAATGTACCAGCAACTTTGGATGCATGGTGATAGATAACAATGCACCAACCGACAAAATATATGATAAAATATATTGGTACTAAAGATTTACTACACAAAGTTCGCAATCTGAAATTATGTTATTACAATGCAATAATATAATCTCAGAGTATAGATCATTAATTGTTTTAATAGCCTTCGAATACATTTTCACTTTTCCTGTACCATTGGCTAAAATCAGATTCTTGTTCCAAATAGTACAATATCAGCGAACATTTTAGGTTTCCACAATTATATATTCCTCTTTTGGCATATTTTTCAAACCAGCTTGCATTCATGAATACAAAATATTTTTTTTGCAAAATTTCGTGTAATTCTTCTGCATACATTTTTTGGCTTACAATATTACCGCACTCCCGTTTAATGTTGTGCTTTATTTCTTTTTGTAAACGAATATTTGTATACATAGTATAGTATTCTTTTGTTATTTCAGCAACTTGTTGTGGATATTTGAAATCATCCATTTTATGATATTTAAGCATTTTGTTCATCATGTATGGCAGCCACTCTTTAAAATTTATGTCATTGATATCTGGCAAAATATTTGTGAAAGGAACAATAATTATTTTGCCAAATATCGGATGATATTTTTCTGCATACACTAAATTTTCCAAACAATCTGTCTCCATAAACAAAGATATTTGTGTTGGAAAAATATTACCATGTAATCCATCTCCTAATGTTTTTTTCAACAAATTTAAGATAGCTGTTGTTCCACAACTTTTGTCTCCCAAAAAAATATATGATTTCTTTTCTTTAGTATCCGACAAAGTGTTGGACAAAATTTTTTTTAAATATTTTCTCATTGGTTTGTCGGGCTGAATTTTTCTAAAAAATTCGTTTAAACCGCTATTTTTTTGTTTTGTCTGGTCGTATCTGTAATAAATATGGCAACTAACATAGTCTTCAGATTTTCCATCGCGGAATGTATTCGTACTAAGATCATAAACGCCATTTTCAAAACAGATTAAATTTATGTTGTTGTCCAATTTTTTTATAAAATCCGAATCGTACAGCAATTCTGCACATTTTCGCACAACCAACAATTTGTACGCAGAATTGTTCAGCATCCGCATTTGTGCTCTAGTATCTATGTACAATCTTGTATCATTGTCCTGGCAGAACTGTCCGAGACTGAGGTCCGATATTATATTTTGCAACAATCTTGATATTTCTGAACAAATTTCCCAATATTTTTGGAATATATAAATATTTTTCCAACTATGGTTTCTGAATTCGTGCCACATATTTTCTTCAACGTCAGAACATATATAGTTTCCTTCCAAACGATTTATAAAAAATTTAACCACACCATCAATTGTTAGCAAATCTTGTTCCATAATATTTTATGATTGTTTTATGATTCTTTTATAACACATTTATTTTTTCAATATTTTCTATGGGTCTCGATAAATTTATTTCTCTGGAACTCCATCGGGCAAATATTGAAAAAATTTCGCATTCTGGCCGATACACGATTTGCATGCATAAAATGTCATCGTCGGAAGGCCTGCGCGAATTGAATTATAGACAAAATATTTTTTATAAACATCCTCGATTTTATATTTTTCGAATAGTTTATCTGTAGACATGAATAAGAAAACGTCTTCATCTTCATGACGAAGTTTTATATCCTTAATCAATTTTTCGTATTCGATAACATTTCCAGAGTTGCAAATGCATTTCCTTTTATGCAAAATAGAACCAGAATTTCCCATTTACTATATATATTATAATATTTGTTCATTAAAAAACTTAAAATAATATACAAATTTAGATATTCCATAATATTATAGTAATGGTAATTGATTTGACAAAATTATTAAATGATAACAATAATTTTAATAAATATGTTTTCAATAATTCTTTAGTTTGTTTGAATGAGGAAGAAAAAATTTTTTTGATGTGTTACCGGTACATATCATATAACATTCCAAACAAAAAACAAATACACCCATGGTCTATGTGGGTTTCCGGGAGAAACATATATTTTGAAAACAAAAATAATAATCCTAAATTGTTCAATCCATCGAAATATAGAAAAAATCTGGAAAATGGTTTAACAGTTAAATTGGATGGCGATAAACAAATAGACCTAAACTATTTTTCATATGATAGTACAGGATTTGCCGTTCTAAAATATGAAAACGAATCTTTCACAGTCCTTAAGAAAAAATCATATATATTCTCGAATTCGAACCAGGATGCAAGATTGCAAAATATAGATGGTAAATATATTTTATCATACCACGGTTTTTTTAAAACGGATAGCGAACAAGTAAAAATCGTAATGGTGTACAGAGAAGTTTCTGTTGATCTGCCAAACTATAATACTCTAACTTTTGGACCAGAAATAGATATGCTAAAAGATAATGCACTTTCGGTAGAGAAAAATTGCACTTTCAACAATAGCGACATACTTTATTCGATAAATGGCAATTTTAGTTTTATACGTGATAATAAAATATATTCCAGACCGGTCAGCCAAATCCAACAAATTATCGACTACTATGACGATATTTATTTTTCTTTGAGCACGCCTTCTATTGGTTATGATGATAAATATAAATTAGCAGTTGGACATGTTAAAATAGATTACAGAATTTATTATGAAAATTCGCAAATAGATAAATTTAAAAATGTTGCAATAGAAAGTACTGTACACAAACATGGAAAATTTATTTATTTTATGTTTTTATTTTTGTACAATAATGAATACGAAATAACACATATTTCACATGCATTCATACCTACAGACAATAAAAAATGCCATCTGCCCTATTTGCTCGTGTTCCCAACTGGCCTAATAAAATATCACGACAAATATCTCATTTCTTATGGTGAAGGTGATGTCAGAACAAAAATTTTATCTTTGTCAAAAATGGAAATTAATAATTTACTTGTACCAATTAATGAAATTTCTTCAGAAAATTATAAATTTTGTTTTTATAATACGGACGACCATTTATTGTATCCGAACGAACACAGCGAATATTTGGTTGATGCCAAATCCAAAAAAATATTAGTGCTTGGATACTACGGGCACCATAATATTGGCGACGATGTTTATGAAATTATTTTCCACTACATACAGGACAATTTCTTGCCGGACACAGAAATTCATTTCATAGATCCTGATATTTTGAGAACCCAACTAAATATCGTTACCAAGTATCATTTGGTGCTGTTGGGTGGCGGTGATGTCATCAATCCATATTTTATGGAAGTGGTCCAAATGATAAAAAAAATATTACCATTGACCAAAATTATTGCAATATCGATTGGTATTCCGTATCCAGATCTTGTAAATGAATATTTTCCGTTACTGGACCTGGTATATATAAGGAACAAACGAGATAAAAACTTGCGCAACTCTGACGTGCAAAATATTAACTACTGTCCTGATCTTGCATTTTTGCTTCCAACTATTTATAAATCTAATAATAAAAAAATTTTTTCAAAAGATAATTTTAATATTTGTGTTGTGCTAGCAAGATCTTACTACCACCCACTATACCAAGAAGAATACCAAATTTTTATTACAAAAATTGCCCGAACACTGGACAAGCTGTCTGTGCTGCAAATAGACAACAAACCTGTCAAAATTTATTTTTTACCTTTTAACAATGACAAAAATACAAACGAAAATGACCATATTATTTGCCATGACACCAAAAAAATAATGTCAACAAATACTGAAGTGCTGGAACATTATCCTAATAATAATGTTAAAAGAGTATACTATACTATACAAAATGCGGACTACGTTATCTGTTCAAGATTTCATGCACATATTTTTTCAATTATTCATAAAGTCCCATTTGTATCGCTGTCAACAACCCGGAAATGCTACGAACTGATGAAAGAAATTGGTATGAAAAAACAAATATTTGTTCCGGTATTAAACGAACTAAATGTACCTGTTGATTTCGACGAAGAACTATTTTACCAATTTCTGGAAAATAATATTATGCAACACCAAAAACAAAAAATATATATAGAACAAATTAAAAATTCTTACCACAACAGTGCTATCATATTTTTAAAATCTTTAATTAAAATTATTAGAGGACATTTTGAACAACCCAGTAAATATGTAACATCGAATGATATTTATATTGATATGTGTGATGTCTACAAAAATCTAAATTATTCTAGCGATATGTATACTTATTCGGCGGATAAATTATATTCAACGGATTTTTTTGGCGACAGCTAATTTTCCGCAATGAAAGCAATGATTTAAATTATATTTTATATATAAAATAAAAAATTGGTTGTCGAACAACGTCATCATGCATCACCGTTAGAAACAATGAACGGGATTTTTGCAACGAACACAGACCGAACGCTGGTCATGCCTGTCGAATAAGGCCTTCGTCGACGTGTATCCACAGTTGTCACAGACCGATGATGTCGAACCGCTCACTGACTCGTTTTGGCAGACGTTGCATTTGAAGATCCATTGCACTTTGGTGACATCAATGGACCCAGTACAACATTTATTGCAGACCGGACAATTGCAGATCGCATTCAAAGGCTTCAAAGGCGAAGACATTGTTCAATTGGGACTGGATGTTCGATGTTTTTTGAAACTTTGTGGTTTGAGAAGGAAACTAATCCTCAAGAGTTATATGGACTTGCCAATAATTCAAAATTTTCAATTTTTTATTTTATAAAATAAAAAATTGGTGGCTGTTGATTATTGGTCCGGCATAATGATGCCTTCATCCATAGAACAATAGATGGAATTTCCACAGTGGAGACAGATCCGTTGCTGTTTCTTCGAATCGAAGAAAGCCTTCGACGTGTGCTCGCAGCTGTGGCAAGTCTGTACGGTCAATTCGAGCACCGAATTCTTTTTGCAGATGCCGCACTCGAAAAGCCATTGCGTTCCGTGTAAAACCATGAAACCATCACAAATATTGTTGCATTCCGGGCAATGGCGGGTCGCTGGGTGACACGGAGACATTGGGAAACTGAGGATGATTGTGGTTCGAGAAGGAAAACTAATCCTCAAGAGTTATATGGACTTGCCAATAATTCAAAATTTTCAATTTTTTTATAAATATATTATAATGAATATACTAACTAATATATGTACAATCATTAAAAGTCCTAAATTTTATATAATAATTATTCTAAGTATACTACTAATTGTATTGGGTTCATTCACGACACCAGATTTCAAACGAAAAATGGAAATTCCGTTGTTAGAATTTAATGGCATAAAAATTACGATATGGTCCGTTACACATATTTTGTTGTACGTATACTTTGGCTACTATTTTCCAAATTATTTTATTGAATTTTTGATAATAGGATGTATTTGGGAAATATTTGAATATATATGGTGCAAACTACCCATACACAAAATTATGGGCTGCACAGAGGGTTCAAACAATAAATTTTGCAATGGCATTAACCAAATTAAAAATTGCCAATATTGGTACGGCACCGTTGATGATATTTTGATGAATTCTATTGGTTTTATTATAGGTGCATGCATTTCTATCAATGTTCGCGCGAAGGCGCACACTTTAAATAATAGCACATTGTGATGTGGAACAACTATTTTCTTTATGTTTTTCAATAAAATCTCTTGTTTTGTTTATCACGTACTGTTGTGGGAAAAACGAATCGATACATCCAACACAGCATTGACAGGTTAGTGCTTTCAATGGATTGAATGAAGATTTTGTATGGTATGCACACTGGCAATATGGCAGCAACATTTTTATATCTTCTTCCGATAATCTTTCTTCGGCTATAACATAATTTTGGTCAGAAATATTTGCACCACGAACTGTATGAGCAATTGTGTACAACTTGTTTTCATATGTATGCATGCCTTTGCCATAGTCCATCTGGTATAATTGGTGTTGGTATTCTTTGGTTGGATCATATGCTTCGTGGTGGTGGTATTCTTTAAAATAGGCATCCGGATCAAAATTGCTTAAATTATCATACGTGAGTATGCTGCATGAAAAAATTGGTTTGTTATCAACACTACTTGTCTCCATTAATAATTTTGTTACCATATAATTATAATTAAATATTTATTTTTCAATTTTTTACAAAAAATGTCCGTTTGGTGTTGTCGATTACATGCTGTTTTGGATTTTTTGAAGAAATACAACCATAATTGTCAGGATTTAAAAATAATTTTTTTGGATTATATTTCCATATTTTGTGGTAAGCGCATTGACAATATGGTAATAATTTTTTCTTTTCTTCATCGGTTAAATATTCTTCGGCAATAACATAAATTTGTGGATGAATATATTCGCCAGGCCGAGAATGCTGGATTGTATGTAATTTATTTACATAGGTGCATGTACCTTTATCGTGATTTACTACATATGGCTCAACTGGATATATTTTTTCTGGATTAAATAGTTCATAAAAATGGTATTCATAAAAATAAATATATGGTTCAAAACTATTTAGATCACGAATAGAAAATGTGCGGTATTTAAATGGAGATTGTCCGTTGTCCATTGATTGTATGCAATTAATCTTTGGGTTTATCATGCTAAATATATTTATTTTCAATTTTTATATAATACAAATGGACAGCTATAAAAGTATTTTTTTGATGGTTGCAGTATCTTTTATTGCAGGATATTTGAGCACGATGAATATGTGGACAGTTGACAGGTCACATGCACGCTGGCACCTAAATGATTTTTATATGGTCCTGATGATGGTATGTTGGATGATAATTTTTGGGTTTATTTTTATGGGAAAACATATGTTCAGCTCCAAAATAGTTCTCGTAATATCGATTATACTCGTAATTCTGTTAATTTACGCAATCAGGAACCAAATTTTTATTAATGATGCACAATTTCTGAACGGCATGATAAGCCACCATTCTATGGCGATTCTGATGGCAGAAAAAATTCGTGACAAAACTAAAGATCCGCGAGTTAAATCTTTGGCCAACAATATTATCAAATCGCAGCTCAACGAAATTAATTTAATGACAAAAATTTTGGACGAAACAGGGAAAAATAATTATGTTTTTTAATTTAAAAATCATAATTTAAAAATCATAATTTAAAAGTCATAATTTTATCCCCAGCGGACAATGAATGATGTACGTTTGACCATACTCTGCGGTACATTATCATACAATTTCAGTCCAAGACCTGCAAATTTCTTCGCCAATTCATCGAACGTTGGTTCATATTTGTCAACCTTGTATCCTGATTCTTCGAGATT
>Ga0206992_1119_pt1 | contig 14892 bp, 15 predicted proteins | sample Alteio_BWMinCont_6_FD_153267 | JGI IMG/M metagenome (GOLD analysis project Ga0206992, IMG submission 153267) | Enriched cells from forest soil in Barre Woods Harvard Forest LTER site, Petersham, Massachusetts, United States -... | ecosystem: Environmental > Terrestrial > Soil > Temperate forest >... | reverse complement strand
TGACAATCCTGTTGGCGGCGGTCGGCGCCCGCGTGGTTCACACGCAAAAGTTGACGGAAACCAGTGTAGGCCCCTCCGTCGCCTTAAAGCTTGCGAACCAGGCATCGCCTGAGAATTTCGTCGGCACCGATCGCTGCCGCTCGTGCCACAAGGCCGAGCTGACCGAATTCAGCAAGACCGCGCACGCTCATCTCGACATGGCCAACAAACCCGCCATGACGTGCGAATCCTGCCACGGCGCCGGAAAGCCGCACGCCGATGCGGAAGAGGCAGCGCACGGCGACGACGCCAAGACGGCTGCCGCGAGCAAATTGATTTTCGCGTTTCGTGGAAGTGCCAAAGAGAATGCGGATCGCTGCCTGAGCTGTCACGTCAGCAGCCAGCAGCAGGATATGTTCGGCCATTCCGAACATGCGGCACAGGGGGTTGCGTGCAACGAATGCCACGCCACCCACCTGGTCGACGAAATCAAGGATCAGAGCAAGGGCGGCCTCAAGACCGTGCAGGCAACTTTCTTCCAGACGCCGGAATTGCCGGACGAGACCCGTTGGCTGCACAACAGTCTGCTCAAGGATTCCCAACCGGCCCTTTGCTACAAGTGCCATGCGACGGTTAAGTCACAGTTCGCCCAACCCGTGCATCATCGGGTGCCGGAAGGACTGATGAAATGCACCGACTGCCATAGTACGCACGGCACGATGAACCAGGCGAATCTGATCAAGACCACAACGGAAACCTGCGTCGGATGCCACGTTGAGAAGCGCGGACCGTTTGTTTACGAGCATCCCGCGGTCAAGGTCGCCGGCTGCACGATCTGTCATACCCCGCACGGCTCGCCCAATCGGATGTTGCTGGTGCGGCGCGAAGGACGACAACTCTGTCTGCAATGCCACGCCGGTTTCCACCAGGAAGTCGCCGTACCGCACGGCAGATTCAGCTTTCAAACCAGTGGCGAGTGCACGCGTTGTCACGCAACCCTGCATGGCTCCAACTTCGATCAGTATTTCCTGCGATGATAAAACGATATTGGCTCTTCATCATTTTCATCATGCTCTGTCCTTCGCTCTTTGCGCAGGAGGAGACGACGGCGGAGAAACCCGCCCTGATCGGCAATTTCGACAGCCAGGGACAGGTTTCCGTCGGTTATCGATTCACCGATATCCGCGGATACCGTCCCGAGTTCCTCCAGCTTTTCGATCTCAATAAGGGATTCCGCCTGCAGGACCTCCATCTCTCGGGTGAAGCGCACGAGAAGGCGGGCAGCTTTGCAGACAGCTATTGGATCTCCGCCAACGGATTGGGCGGCGACCCGTTTCCAACCGCCCAACTCGGCGTTCACAAAGCCGGGCTCTATGACTTGCGGGTTAATTGGCGGCAGAGCTATTACTACTGGAACCAGAACGACAACGCGGTGTTGCCGATTGCTTCATTGGCAGGCGTAACGACGGGTCTGACCGACAATCACAATTGGGCGACCGTGCGAAAGTTCGGCTCTGCCGACCTGACGATTCACGCGACCAACAATCTGCGCTTCAACCTGGATATGTTCCACACCACGAATGACGGAATCCTGCTGACAAGCCGCTCGCTGGACTTCTTCAATTCGCCATCCTATTGGGGCTCTTTCGCGCGCGCCAATCCCTACAATTTGTATGCTCCGCTGCACGATGAAGCCAACCGCGTTGCCGGCGGCCTGGACTATACGCGGCGATCCTGGACGTTTCACTACAAGACCGGATATCAATCGTTCGGCGAGAGCATGTCGCTCAACAACGTGAGCGTCGGGGAAGTCAGCATCGATCCGATAACGTTGTCCAAGACTGAGCCCCTCACGCAATTGTCGTGGTCGCAGACCAGGCGCTTGACGACGCCGATCAGCGAGTTTTCTTTCGTTGGGAAGCCCGGCGCAAAGCTCGATTGGCGGGGGAGCTACATCTATTACCGCTACCAGGGGCCAGCGGCTCTCGATCAAGCATTCAGCGGTACTGCGGCCGGCGCCGTAGCCGGATCACTGGCACCTTACTCCGTAAGCCAGTCGGGCCGCGCCAACGTGATCGCTCCAAATCATATTGCGAGCGAGGGATTCACCTACCGGATCCGTCCGTGGTGGGATCTGAACGCCGATTACCGCTATTCCCGATTTACCAGTTCGGCGGTCGGAAGCGTTGAAAGCCTGCTCAACGGAACCACTCTCAGCACGGGAGGAGACAATACGGCCTGGGCCAGCGGCATCAGCGACCTTGACGTCAACCTGATGTTCTCTCCCGGCAACAAATTTACGTTCAGCCCAGGCGTGCGCTTAACCAAGGCCGATATCGAGGCGCTCGAAAATGGCGTAGTCGACAGCACCCGTTCCTTGCGCACGAAAACGGCGAGTCCGGAAGTTCGTTTCAGCTACAGGCCGACGACAACGTTCAGCATCCGGGGTGATCTTCACAGCACGACGAATGGCTCTTCCTACACCGTCATGACGCCTCATACCCAGGTCAGCGAGCGTGTCGTTGTGCGCTATCAGCCCATAGCGAAGTTCTCTGTTGAAGACACGATGCTGTTCTCGGATAGCAAACTTCTCGATTCGAACTATCAAAACAACATCCGGACGAACAGCGTGATGCTTTCCTATGCCTGGAATGCTCGCTTTTCAATCTTCGGAGGTCTTGCCTACGACAGCTTCTTCGCGATGGGGAATATTCTTTATGCCCGCGGCACTGCGCCGCTCCTTGACGTGCTTCGCGATCAGGAAATCAATCGGGTCTGGCAGGGCGGTTTTGAGGCAAAACCGGTGCGGTATCTGGGTTTGAGATTCACCGGGAACTATGACCGCTCGACAGGAGTCGGACAAATCTCCGGCGAGCCTCCGGCCTATGGGCCGATGAAGTGGCCGCTTGCGACCGGAACCGTCTATTTCGATGTTCCGAAGGCGGGTCGCTTGTCGCTTGATTTTCAACGGACGTACTATATCGAGCAGATCGTCGCCGATAACAACTTCAGCGCCAACATGCTTACGATTCGATGGACACGCAGTATTTTCTAAATGAAGGAGATTATGATGAAGCGACACTCAATGGTTCTACTCGCGATTCTCGCCGGTTCGGCGGCTTACGTTTCGCTCAATGCCGCGCCGCGGGAGCAACAGGACGCCAAACAGGTTTACCTGGATAAGTGTTCCCTGTGTCACGGCGAAGATGGCGCCGGCAAGACGGCCAAAGGCAAGAAGCTGAACATGAAGGACATTCGTTCCGCCGACGTTCAGAAGCTGACGCCCGCCGAGTGGACAACCATTATCCTCAAGGGCAAGGGCACGATTATGGATAGTTACGAGAAGGAACTCGGCGCGGATATGGCCAAGAAGCTCGCCGATTACATGCGGGATCTGTCCAAAAAGTAGCTCAATTTTCCATGAATATCCTGTTTCCAGCCGTAGCCATTCTGCTGGCGATCATTATCGCCTTCCGCTCGGGCATCACCCGAGTGGCGGGCGGTAAGATCCTGGCTTTTCTCGCTCTGTTCGTCCTGCCCGTTATTGCAGTTGCGGTCGGCTTTTCGGGCCAGATGGAACGCGCCACGAGCACCCAGTTCTGCCTCTCATGCCATGTCATGGAGGACTACGGCAAGAGCCTCTATGTAGACGACAAAGGCTACCTGCCTGCGGCCCATTTTCAGAACAATCGCATCCCGCGCGATCACGCGTGCTATACCTGCCACACGGATTACACGATGTTTGGCGGAGTCAAATCCAAATGGCGGGGATTGCATCACGTCTACGTCCAGTATTTGGGAAAGATTCCAAAGCCGGCAGACATCAAACTTTACGAGCCCTTCAACAATCGGGAGTGCCTGCACTGTCACGAAGGATCCAGATCGTTCGAAGAATCATCGCATCATCAGAAGACTCCGGATATGCGGCAGAATATCGAGTCGAGCGCGCTTTCGTGCACGTCCAGCAACTGCCATGACACTGTTCACGATGTCGGAACTCTAACCGACGTCAAGTTCTGGAAGGGGCACTAGATGTCCGATCAAGTGATTGAAAAGCGCATTCGATGGGCGGGATTGTTGGTTTGTCTCGGTCTTGGAGTCCAGTTGATGACCTTGATGTGGGTTCATCCCCTCGCCTTCATGACGTTTCTGACCATCGGCTGTCCCCTGACGGTAGCTGGTGTCTTGTTGTATTTATATTCGTTGGTTGCCCGTCCATGAAGAAACTCAGTCCGACCGAAAAGCTCAAACAAATGGAGGCGGTCCGCCAGGCTGTGACGTGCCTGGGTTGCGCTCACGAGGGTCAGATTATTACCGATGCAGCGGGGGCGGTCGTCGAGACCAACCTCGTAACCGACCGGATTCTCGAGATGCCTTCCACGACCCTTAAAGGAACGAATATCCGCCAGCTTTGCGCCATCGGACAGAGTTACGACGAGATGTTGCGCCATTCCGCGGAAGGCGGCGGAAGTCTCAACCGGCCGATCATTCTCGAGTCGAGCAGCGGAAAAAGAAAACTGGTCAACATGTCGATTCAGCCGGTGGGCGAGGGGGAGGCGTTGCAATACGTCCATGTCTTTCAGGACTGCGCAGACCTTCGCACGATGGAAGGACGGCTTGTTCAGGCAGAGCGCCTGGCGACTGTAGGCAAGTTTGCTTCGCAAATCGCGCACGAAATCCGAAATCCACTGAGTTCGATTTCGTTGAACGTCGAACTCCTGGAGGACGAGGTGAAGGAGTCGAGCGAAGAGGCTCGAAGCCTGATCCGATCGGTTCTCCGCGAACTGGATCGCTTAAACGACATTGTCAGCGAGTATCTTCAGTTCTCGCGTTTTCCCAAACCCAAACTCAAGCGCGGACGCGTAGACGGCGTCATTCAGGAATTGGTCGAAAGCTCAAAGCCGCCGGTGTCGGTAAAGTTGGAAGTCTCGCTGATGCCGGCCAGTCCGGAAGTCTGGCTCGACGAGGGATTGTTGCGACAGGTGCTCGATAATCTGGTTCGCAACGGAGCCGAAGCGATTGAAGGATCGGGTACCGTCCGAATTGAAACGGATGTTGTCGATCGCTTTCTGATCATCCGCGTCAAAGACACCGGTCGGGGCATTCCCCTGGAAGTTCAGTCGAAACTGTTCGAGCCGTTCTTCACCACGAAACCCCAGGGAACGGGGCTCGGACTCGCAACATCGCAGCAAATCATCTTCGAACACAACGGACACCTTTTGGTGGAGAGTGAGCCCGGCAAGGGAACCACGTTCACCACACTATTACCATTATGATTAGAAAAAGCCCGACAATCCTGGTTGTAGAAGACGACGTCGAAAACCGCGCCGCGATGGTCAAGGTTCTTCAAGGCGCAGGATACGACACTGTGGAAACCGACAACGGACAAACGGCGCTGGACAGTGTGCTGGAGAGCAATGTCGACATCCTGGTCACTGATCTGCGGCTGCCTGTGATGGACGGCGTCGAACTGTTGAAACGCGCGAAAGCCGTGGCCCAGGACATCGAAGTTATTCTGATCACCGGGCATGGCACGGTCGAACTCGCGGTGGAGGCCATCAAGGAAGGCGCCTACGACTTCATCACCAAACCCGTCAAGAGAACCCAGTTGCTGCACGCGATCGAAAAGGCTGCCGAGAAACAATATCTCTCGCGGGAAAATCGCGAACTGCGTTCGCAACTCGGCCAGAACAACAACTCCCGGCGCATGATCTACGCCAGCCCCGAAATGCGCAACATCGCCCGCATGGTCGAACAGGTTGCGCCAAGCACGGCGACGGTACTGATCACCGGAGAGAGCGGAACGGGTAAGGAAGTCGTGGCCGACGCGATCCATACGGCGTCGCCGCGACGATTGAAGCCCCTGATCAAGGTGAGTTGCGCGGCGTTGCCGGAAACCCTTTTGGAGGCCGAACTGTTCGGCTATGAGAAGGGCGCATTCACGGGAGCCAATGCCCGCAAAGAAGGACGCTTCGAACTAGCGAACGGCGGCACCCTGTTTCTCGACGAGATCGGAGAAGTCCCGCCGGCAATTCAGGTGAAACTGTTACGTGTTCTGCAGGACGGCAAGTTCGAACGCCTCGGCGGTACGAGGACGATTGATTCGGATGTCCGAATCATCACGGCAACCAATAAGGACCTGCAACGAGAAGTCGAAGAGAAACGATTCCGGGAAGATCTTTATTACCGGCTGAATGTCGTTAACATTCGCATCCCGTCGCTGCGCGAGCGCAAGGAAGACATCCAGCTGCTGGCCATGCACTTCCTGAAGCTGTACTCGGAAAAGAACAATAAGCCGATCGAGGGCTTCAGCGAGGACGCCATGCTCGCCCTGACCACGTATGAATGGCCGGGCAATGTGCGGGAACTCGAGAACGCCATCGAACGGGCAGTGGTTTTCACCTCGGGCAAGACTGTTCCGCTGTCGGTACTTCCTCAGGGCGTCTCTGAATTCGCAGGCTCGCGCCACTCACTGACCTTCAAGGTTGGAACTCCATTGCGCGAGCTCGAAAGGAAAGCGATCGAGATCACCCTCCAGCACACGCGAGGCGATAAGAATCTGGCGGCCCGCATGTTGGGCGTCGCAACCCGAACCATTTATCGGCATCTGGAAAGACTGGAATCCGGGCAGGAGGACGGGGCGATCGTCGAACTCGATGAGTCCACGGCTTCTCCAAGTGAAACCGTAGGAAACACGAATTCGTAACACCCGAGTAACTTCGGCAGGGGATATTGGCAATGTTCGTGCTGACGGAAATGCCGAAGGAGAAGGACAACATGTATCAGGCGACCAAGCTGCTCATCTCGAATGTTCCGGCCCATTGCCCGGACGAATACCTTAGAAACTGGATCGAAGCTCGGGGCTACAAAACCTTTAGCGTCAAGCTGGTGCGCGATGTTGTGAGCGGCACTTCGCCAAGCTTTGCCTACGTCCACCTGATGGATACGACCAAGCTGGAACAGGCCGGGCGGGCATTGGACAAGCAGACTCTGTGGAACCACGTGTTGCAAGTCCGGCTCGTTATCCCGCTGTCCTCTGTCGTGCGCCCTGCCGCCTGGACAAAAATCGCAAGTTAATCAGATGCCAAGATTGGTCAGTGAGTCGATCACCTGTGCTATCCCGCCAGTCAGGTTAGGATGAGTAGCTTCAAAGCGGCCGGTTGCTTCGCGGAGTCTGTCCAGTAGGGCTGTGTCCACGGGCGCCGGAGTCTTTCCGCGCGCGAGCAGTTCCTGGATATCGAACAACAGACGCTCCAGCATTTGGCGGTCGCGCCTGGAAAGCGACTCCGATTTCGAAAGCTCCTTGTCGAGTTCCTTCAGAAGCTTGCTGACAGATTGTTCGTTCATACTGATTCCACGATACCACACCGTGATGGCGACGAACATGCAGACAACTGTGTGGTGACCGCATGAGAAACATCCGCTTCGTCCTGATCTTGGTTGCAGTTGGCGCCTTGTCTGTAGCGACGGTTGCGCAGCAACGGCTCGTGGTGGATGTCAATCTGACAAACTTGGACGCGTTCGTTGAGGATAGAGCAGGACAAGCTGTCCTCAATCTCACTCCGGACGACTTCCAGATTGTCGAAAATGGCGAAGAAAAGACGATCAGCCACTTTTCAATGGAGCGCGAACCCGTCGCGCTGGGGATCGTCGTCGATCGAAGCATCAGCATCAAACCGATTCAGAAGCGAATCGACGAAGCAGTCGGGTTCTTGTTGGAAGAGAGTGAGCCCACCGATCAGGCGTTTGTCTTCACCTTCGCCGGAAACATCGATCTGACGGTCGAGCCGACTACCGACCGGCTATCCACGCTCAAGACCATGGGAAAAGTAAAACTCGGATACGGCACTCATTTCTACGACGCCGTCAACGACGCACTTCAATACATCTCCAAGAGTCGCCTGAACCGCAAGGTGCTGGTGGTCCTGAGCGATGGCGCCGACCACGGCAGCAGCCACTCTCTTAAGGACACCATCGATCTCGCCCGCAGAAATGGCCAATCGGTGAACGTCATTGGATTCGTCGGCGAGGACCCTTTGACCTGGACTGAAAACGGCCGCCGCCAGATTCACAATGAATTTCAATTGCTTGCGAGCTCAACTGAAGGCCGGACGTTTTTCCCACACAGTTCTGCGGAGTCTTTTCGTATCGCGAAGCGGATCATGCAGACGTCGCGATTCGCGTACAAGCTCGGGTTCTACAGTTCCGGGTCATTCACGGAGCCGTCGACCATTGAGGTGAAGCTGCGCGGCCGGCCCTCGGCACAGGTCTACTTCCGGCCAGGAGCGATTCCGGTTAACGGCGAACGTTAAGAAAGGTTTCCTGAAACAAAAGCACAACGCAGAAGACCGTTATTGCAACGACCGTGATTGCGATCTTTCTTAATGCCGCCGTTTTGACGATCTGGCAGGACTCTCTCCTACCTCACCCGATCGACGACGAGATGCGCAGAGTCCTTCGAATTCCCTTTTGGTCAGAATTTCAGCCAGTAGTTCAATGAGCTGATTCTTCGCCTTCTTGAGATGCCGACGCCCATGACTTGTAGATGTATAGTAACGACGGATTTTGCCATCGAATAGTTCGCTGTAACTCTCCAGCAATTCCGCCTCCTCCATGGAATGAAGCAAGGGATAGAGAGTGCCGGGGCTCACACGATAACCGTGTTCCGCCAGTTCTTCAATAAGCCAAAGGCCGTAAACCGGACCTTCCGCTGCATGATGGAGGACGTGCAGTTTGATGAAGCCGGAAAATAGTTCCTTGCCCGGTCTCGACTCGTTGTTCGCTTTGCTCAAATCCTCTCTCCTTGCCTTGACATCATCCGAGGCTGCTCGTACAGTAACATTGCTGTTATCGAGAGTCGATATCGAATTCCGATCATGCTCGTCGTTTCGAGAAAAGGAAAACGGTCTGAAATCTATGCACAGTAACCAGGTCTCCCGTTGGCCATTATTCCTCATTTTGACAATCGGCATCACGATGCCTCTTGCGGCACAAGGTCCGGCTCAGGTTTCCACGCTGACCATAAGCCAGGCAGTGGAAAGCGCGCTTCAGAACTACCCGTCGATCGCGGTCTCACAAGAACAAATCAACGCCACCGCCGCAGCGATCGATCTGGCCCGCACCTCATACCTGCCTCGCGTTGACAGCATCGCCCAGGTCAATCGTGCGACCCGAAACAACGTATTCGGGCTGCTCTTACCGCAAAGCGTCCTTCCATCTATGTCTGGACCGGTCCTCGGTTCGAATAATTTCGGCACCGTCTGGGGAAGCGCGGTGGGAGCCCTCGTCTCATGGGAGCCGTTTGATTTTGGATTGCGGAGTTCGAACGTGTCAGTGGCGACGGCATCCAGGGAACGAGCCGAGGCAACTCTGACACGAACGCAGTTCGAAGTCTCGGTGATTACCGCAGATGCCTATCTGACGCTTGCCGCTGCGCAGGAAACAGTCCGCGCTGCAGAAGCCGGCGTCGATCGCGCTGAAATCCTGGTACGAACGGTTCGCGCGGAGGTCGATGCGCAATTGCGACCGGGCGCGGACCTTTCCAGGGCGGAAGCGGAGTTGGCCATTGCGCGAACGCAGTTGGCGCAGGCCCAGCAAGCAGTCAGTATCGGGAAAGCGGTGCTCGCTCAATTCGTCGGTATTCAACCCCAGCAGGTTACGGTGACTACGGACAAGCTCCTTCAACTCCCGGTGGACGAACCGTCCCACTCTCTCCAGGCAGAGCGGAATCCGGTTGCAATCGAACAAAGCACGGTAGTGAAACAAAAGCAGGCTGAGCTTCAGGTTCTGGAAAGATCGTATTTTCCGCGCTTCGTGGTTCAAGGCTCCGCATACTCCCGCGGAACCGGGGCCAACACCAATGGATCACGCCTCGGAGGTTTCAACGGGCTGGCGCCGGATACGCAGAATTACGCGCTTGGATTCAGCGTCACTTTCCCGGTCTTTGATTATGCCTCCATTCGAGCGCGTGAACGCGGCCAGGCAGCGACGGTAAACGCGGAGACGGCTCGTTATCGACAGTTCACCACGGAATTAACGGCGCAATGGAACACGGCTCTCGCAACGCTGGAAGGGTCGCGCCAGATTGCGCAGAACACTCCCGTTCAAGTCTCATCCTCCGACGCTGCGGTACAACAGGCGACTGCCCGTTATCAATCCGGCCTTGGAACCATTGTCGAGGTTGCCGATGCCCAGCGGCTCTTGACCCAGGCTCAGATCGATGACGCCTTGGCGCGTCTCAATGTGTGGCGGGCTCTGCTTCGCGTGGCCGCCGCAGAGGGAGACATCCAGCCTTTCTTAAGAGGCGCAACTCAGTAGACCGACGGGAGGAGTGAATCATGCGTTTCGTTCTACTTGCGCTCAGCCGTCCCCTGACCGTCGTCATTGCCCTCATTGCTCTGGCATTGACTTCGATTCTGGCGGTCCAGCGCATGCCGGTCGATATCTTCCCGCAGGTTGGCGATCCCGCCATCTATGTGGCTCAACCTTACGGCGGCATGGACCCGGCGCAGATGGAAGGATTCCTGACCTACTACTACGAGTATCACTTCCTTTACATCACAGGAATCGATCACGTCGAGAGCAAGAGCATTCAAGGCGCTGCCCTGATGAAGCTGGTTTTCCATCAGGGAACCGACATGGCGTCCGCCATGGGAGAAACCATCGGATACGTCAACCGGGCGCGCGCATTTATGCCCCCTGGCACGGTTCCTCCATTTGTTACGCGATTCGACGCCGGTAGCGTCGCAGTCGGATTGTTGGTGTTCAGCAGCGACAGCCACACCCAGGGCGAGTTGCAGAACATGGCTCTAAACCAGGTGCGTCCTTTGTTCGCGACACTCGAAGGCGTATCTGCGCCGCCTCCGTTCGGCGGTAATCAACGATCGATCGTCATCACGCTCGATCCGGATAAGCTCGCGCAATACAAGATCTCTCCGGAAGAAGCGATTTCGGCCGTGAGTAATGCCACTCTGGTTTTGCCTTCCGGCAACATGTGGACCGGCGATATCAACCGGATCGCACGAACCAATGCCACATTGGGCGGCAACCTGGACGAACTGCTCAGCACTCCGATCCGACCGGTGTCGGGCACGACTGTCTACTTGCGAGATATCGGAACGATCGAGAATGGTACGGATATCATCACTGCGTATGCCCATGTGAATGGGAAGCGAACGGTTTACATTCCCGTGACGAAGCGGGCCGATGCTTCGACCCTGGCCGTGATCGATCGCGTCAAGGCCGCCATGCCGCAATTCAAGAATGCCATTCCGAATGATGTCGACGTCCGCCTGGAGTTCGATCAATCCGGCTATGTTTCGGCAGCTATTCGCAATCTGGCGACCGAAGGGATGCTCGGGGCGCTGCTGACCGGTCTGATGGTTCTGCTCTTTCTGCGCGACTGGCGCAGCGCACTGATCGTGGTGATGAACATCCCCTTCGCTCTGTTTGCGGCAGTCATCTGCCTGTGGGCCACCGGGCAGACGATTAATATCATGACGCTCGGAGGACTTGCGCTTGCGGTTGGAGTGCTTGTCGATGAAGCCACGGTATCCATCGAAAACATTCACACCCAGATGCAACCTGGCGTTTCGCGGGCTCATGCGGTGGTAGAAGCTTCGCGTCAAACCTCGGTCGCGCGTCTTCTTTCGATGGTCTGCGTGCTCGCTGTTTTCATTCCATCTTTTTTCATGACCGGGGTGGCGAGGCAGCTTTTTGTTCCGCTGTCGCTTGCGGTAGCATTTGCGATGATCGCTTCTTATCTGCTGTCGAGCAGCCTCGTTCCGGTCTTTTCTACCTGGTTGAGTCGCGGGGTCAAGCACGTTGAAGAGGGCAAGGGAGTGTTCGGAAGAATGCGCTCGGTCTACCGGAATTACCTCGAAGTCGTATTGCGCCTGCGTTGGCCTCTCGTTTTGGGATATCTGGCGGTCTCCGTTGCTCTCCTGGTCTTTTACCTTCCGCGAATGGCGACCGAAATCTTTCCTGACGCCAATGCCCCGCTCATTCGCCTGCGACTGCGGGCGCCAACCGGCACGCGCATCGAGGAAAGCGAAAAGAATGTTTTGAAAGCTCTCGAAGTGATCAAGCGCGAAGCCGGTCCCGATAATGTACAGATCACCAGCGATTTCATGGGCGTGCAGCCTCCGAGCTACCCAGTCAATCTGATCCACCTCTTCACCAGCGGCCCGGGGGAAGCGATCATCCAGGTCTCCCTCAAAGAAACCACGCCGCGCGGCGAAGACTTGCGTGAACGGTTGCGACGCAGCCTGCAAAAGGAACTACCCGGCACCAGCGTGTCGTTCGAAGCGGCAGATATCGTAAGCCAGGTGATGGGTTTCGGATCGCCGACGCCCGTTGAAGTAGCCGTACAGGGCACGAACCTTCAAGACGACTACGCCTTTGCGCAGAAAGTTCGCGATCAGGTCACGAAATTATCCTTCGTGCGCGATCTTCAATTCGGCCAGGAACTCAACTATCCGACGATGGACATCAAGATCGATCGTGAGCGCGCCGGACAGTTCGGTTTGACGATGGCGGACGTGGTGCACTCGGTGGTTCCGGCAACTTCTTCATCGCGCTTTACCCAGCCCAACTACTGGCAGGACCCCAACTCCGGCCAGGCTTTTCAGATACAAGTCGAACTGCAGCAAAACCGAATTCAAAGCACTGATGCTCTTGGAGATCTGCCGGTGATGAAAAGCGGACGTCAGGAAACGCAGTTGGCGAATATCGCAACCCTGAAACCTGGAACGATGCCGGGACTGATCGAACGCTACAACGGACAGCGCGTCGTCAGTTTGACGGCGAACCTCCATGGAATCACCCTGGGCGAAGCGATGCCGGATCTGAACAAGGCAATTGCCAACGCCGGTCCCCCGCCCCGAGGCGTGAGTGTCCAGTATCGGGGCCAGATCCCGCCGCTGGAAACCACGATTTCCGGCCTGCGGGTCGGGTTGTTACTGGCGATCGCGATCATCTTCCTGCTCCTGGCCGCCAACTTCCAGTCTTTGAGATTGGCCCTCGCGATCGTCATGACGATACCCGCCGTGCTTTGCGGCGTACTGTTCATGCTTCGATTAACCGGCACGACGCTGAACATCCAATCGTTCATGGGTGCGATCATGTCGATCGGAATCGCCGTGGCGAACTCCATCCTGCTGGTCAGTTTTGCGGAACGGCTGCGCCTGGAAGGGCGCCCGCTGTTTGAAGCCGCGATCGAAGGAGCCGCAGGACGCCTGCGTCCCGTTCTGATGACCGCAGCTGCGATGATCTTCGGAATGGTTCCGATGGCCATTGGCGCAAGCGAGGGCGGATCTCAGGCTTCGCCGCTGGGTCGCGCGGTCATTGGCGGCCTGATCGTTTCAACTTTCGCTACACTGACGATATTGCCTTCGATCTATGCCATCTTGCAGGCAAAGGCTTCGACCCAATCTCCGTCGCTCAACCCGATGGACCCGCTCAGCAAATACTATGAAACCAAATAAAACCTATCTATTCATCGCGCTGCTGTTTATCCTGCTGGGCCAGTCCGGCATGATGGCCCAAACCATCGAGTTGGTCCAGGTTGTGTCGAAGAGCGCCTCGAGAACCGTCGACCTGCCGGGAGAGTTTCAGCCCTACCTGAATACCACGCTGTATTCCCGGGTGACCGGCTTCGTCGAAAACGTTCTGGTGGACCGGGGCAGTGTCGTCAAACAAGGAGATCTGCTGATCGAACTGAGCGCCCCGGAAATGCAGGCCCAGATCGCAGAAGCAGAATCCAAATTCCGGGCCACGGAAGCCGACCGCGCTCAAGCGGAAGCTCAAGTCTCTGCAGCGCAGAGCACCGTCGACCGGATGCGGGAAGCGGCAAAGACGCCGGGAGCCATTGCCGGAAACGAACTCGTTCTGGCCGAAAAGCAGGTCGATGCCGGCAAAGCGGTGGTGACTTCACGGCAACAGGCAAGCCGCGCGGCTCAAGCCGTGGTGGATGCAATGAAGACGATGGAATCTTTTTTGAAGATCACGGCGCCGTTTGATGGAGTGGTGACGGATCGATTGATTCACCCCGGCGCTCTCGTCGGTCCGAACAGCAGCAGTCCCCTCTTGATCGTCCAGCAGGTTTCCAGGCTGCGCCTCGTAGTGGCGGTACCGGAGGAGAACGTCGGAGGAATTGTTCGCGGAGCGACGGTTTCGTTCAAGGTGCCCGCCTTTGGCGACCGAGCTTTCTCAGGAACCGTGGCTCGAATCCCGCGTGTGCTGGATCCCAAAACCCGTACCATGCCCGTCGAACTGGACGTCGCCAACAAAGACCAATTGCTGGCGCCCGGGATGTATCCGACGGTGACCTGGCCGGTTCGCAATTCCCAACCGGCGCTGTATGTTCCAAAAACCAGTGTCGTCACCACCACCCAGCGCACGTTTGTGGTGCGCGAAAAGAACGGGAAAGCCGAGTGGGTCGACGTCCGCAAGGGTCCGGCTGAGGGAGACCTGATTCAGGTGAACGGCCAGCTACGCGGCGGCGACCGAATCGTGAAGCGGGCTACCGACGAACTGCGAGAAGGAACGGTTCTTCATCTCGCAAAATAAACCTGACAGGACCCAGGATCCTGTCAAACGGGTGGTAAGCTTTCGACTCTCGGAGTCCATTCCGGAAAGCTTATTGAAAGTGCACTTCGGCCGGCCTGATCCGGCTCTTGCGAGGACGTGAGTGGCGCCCAAGATCGAAAAGCGAGACGCGCAGGAACCTGCATTATCCCCGCTCAAAACGCTTCGCGCTTCGCTCGGCCTGCTCGCCACCCGCCGCTTTGGAACGTTCTGGTTTGCCAGCCTTCTTTCGAGCATCGGCACCTGGGCCCAACAGGTCGCGGAACCATGGCTGTTGATGAACCTCGGCGCATCGTCATTCTTGATCGGGCTCGACTCTTTCGCGAT
>Ga0206992_1146_pt1 | contig 14960 bp, 20 predicted proteins | sample Alteio_BWMinCont_6_FD_153267 | JGI IMG/M metagenome (GOLD analysis project Ga0206992, IMG submission 153267) | Enriched cells from forest soil in Barre Woods Harvard Forest LTER site, Petersham, Massachusetts, United States -... | ecosystem: Environmental > Terrestrial > Soil > Temperate forest >... | reverse complement strand
CGGGAGCGCAAAGCGTCTCTCAGCCGCCAGCGCCCATAGGATCGAACCGACGATGCTCGATCATAGTTCGATGTCGGGAAGGCGACAATGGCTATGTCGGTTAGCCGTCTTACACCCGCGCGCCTACCGCCGCGTCAATTTTCCATCAGGCCGATGTGAGACTGTTCGTAGGTCTGCTGTTGATGTGGGGCGGCGACAAATGTGCTGGATCAGCCGTCAGGCCAATTCAGTAAAGTCCGCATTGTGTCAGCGCACCATAGTTGAAACTGAGCGTCATCGGTTTGGATACTTCCGTATATCGTCAATCGCGGTAACGCGCACATAGACCCGTCCATTCGAGTTAGGTCCCTCGATCAATTTGGCCTGAAGGGTCGGGCATTTCCGCTTCGTTCATGGCTTGGTTCTTTTACGGCACCGTACAAAAGGAAAACGGCGTATTATGGCAGGCGACTATGGACGATTACCGCCTCTGGCGCAGTGGCAAGTCGGCCTGGATTCCAAGTGTCCGGCTGCCACATGCGTGAACGTATCATACACTTGCTGCAATGTACGAAGGCTTCCTCCACCGTCACCACCAACGCAAGTTCCGGCAAACGGTCACCCATCGCCATCCGTTCACGCAACCAACCGTCACGAGCAATGCGGGCGGTGCCACTGACCCTAAGTGTTTCACCTTTGCCGGGGATAACGAATATCAGCCCGACTTTGGGATTCTGGAGCACGTTGCGGAAGGTGTCAGCACGGCGGTTTCCTGGCCTCTCCGGGATGGTGATCGTTTGGCGATCCAGAACGTGGACGAAGCCCGCTGGATCGCCCTTTGGGGAAACATCAACACGCCCAGCGGCATCGTGCGAAGCAACGATGACAAACGGCGACCGGGCAATGAAGGCGAGGCAGATATCGTCTAACGTATCAATGGTCTTGGCCAGCATACGTGGGGCCGGTTTACCCAGGATCGCCTCAATCTCATCCTCGGTAGTAAGTATCTCGCATAACTCAGGATGTCCCGCTTCCATGGCCCTGCAACCTTGAATATGTTTCGTCTAATAATGGTGTAACCAACGAATTGATCAAGTTCAATCCTCGCCCCTGGTGTCCATCTAGGCGCTGGCGATGACATTGAAAACGTTTATTGTAGCTTTTGGCAAACCGTCACAACGGCGCTACCGGTAGAGGAACCGTCGCGCCGGAAGCCACACGCTTTATAGTTGTCCTCATTGTGGGAGGTAGGACGACGGAGGGGCCGACGCTCACTCCGGCAATCCTGCCCGCCGCAGCGCGTCGGCCAAAATGATCATGCGATCCGGTGTCGTGATGTTCCCTGCGACCAAACCGCTAACTGTGAAGCCAGGCTGCAATTCAAGCACACGCTTGGAACTCGATCTTGCCTCGCTGGTGCGGTCGAGTCGTATTAAGGCTGCTGTCAACAGGTAGCAAGGCACGCTGAACAACGGATTTGACTGAGAAGCCTTGCGTGCCGCGTTGGCCGCCTCGTCCCAACTACCAGCGAAGAACTGGGCGTACGCGAGGCCGACATAAGGAAGGTAGATCAAGGAATCGAATGGACTGAGTCGGATGCCGATCCTGGCGTGCTCGATGGCGGTAGAGATGTCACCCATCCAGGCACGGACGATGGAACTAAATCCAAATGCAAGCGCCGATGACGGACTCAACGTGATTGCCCGGTCGAGGGCATCGAGCGCCGTAATGTAATCCCGCTCCATAACCGCAACGACGAATCCGCCCATCGCAAGCGCCATCGCATCGTCACTGCCAGCCGTTATCGCGGCGTGAGCGTGTGCGCGAGCAGCATCACGCGTGCTGGCGTGCAACCCGCCACGGAGATACCGCTGCTCATGGCACCAGGCGATAAATCCGTGCGCGACGGCGTAATCCGGTTCTAACTGGATCGCTTCCTCCAGGAATTGAAGGGCTTTATCCGCATTTTCCGGCATCGCGGTTCCGGCGAACGGAAGCGCACGCAGAAAAAGATCATAGGCACCGAGACTGTCGGGCCTTTTGCGCCGAGCCCGCTCGATCTCCGCGTTACGCAGTGTTGGCTCGACGGCACCGATGACGCTCATCGTCATCTCATCCTGTAATGTGAAAATGTCGTCCAGCGTTCCGTCATACCGATCAGCCCAGACCTGTGCGGCGGTCTCGGTCTCTATCAACTGTCCAGTCACACGTACATGATCGCCAGAGCGCCGCACACTTCCCTCAAGCAAATAGCGAACTCCAAGCTCCCGACCAACCGCCTTCACGTCAATGGGCTTACCTCTATAGACTGAAGATGAATTTCGCGAGATAACAAATAGCCATTTGATTCGGGAAAGGCCGGTAATAATCTCCTCGACCATCCCTTCAGCGAAATACTCCTGCTCGCGGTCATCGCTGAGATTGGCAAAGGGGAGAACCGCAATCGACGGTCTGTCTATTGGCATTGGCGGCGACGGCTCGGTGGCGCTGTAGTCAGTCACATCGCCTACAAAACGGATACCCTTGCGGGCGGAGGTGCGGATCAGCCGCTGCGCCCCGCCACTATCGCCAATAGCCTTGCGGGCGGAATTGATCCGGCTGGTCAAGGTCGACTCCGAGACAATCCGCCCACCCCATATCGACGCCAGCAGATCATCTTTGGTGACGATCCGGTCGCGATTGCGAATGAGGTACACCAGCAGGTCAAACACCTGCGGTTCCAGCGCAATCTGTTCGCCGTTTCGCCGCAGTTCGCGGCGGGCGTCATCGAGCAGGTGATCGCCAAAGTGAAACTGCATCTGAGCGCTCCTACCGCCCTTCTAGGGCGATAATCACATGCTTCTCAAGGCGTAATCAAGCGTTCCTGGAAGTCTTTGCACGAGACTTCAGGCAGCATCACTTCGTCGGAGGCCGGTGAAGGTCCGCTGGCAGTGATGCAACAACCGAGGGGGAAGGCCAACTATGCAAATCGAGAACATCAACCCGGCCACAACCGCGATGATCGTGGTGGACATGCAAAACGATTTCGTGGCGGCGGGCTCACCGATTGAAACACCGGCTGCGCGCGCCATGGTGCCAAAACTCGCGGAGGCCATGAAAATGTGCCGTGCATCGCCGTGATGGCTCCGACATGGGTTTGTTCGACGACCTCCACCCTCCAATCGCCAACCGCGACGCCTTGGTTGACGGCACGCCAGGAGTGGACATTTATCCTGATCTTGCCCCCGCACCCGGCGAGCACATTATCAAGAAGCATAGATACAGCGGGTTTTTCGGAACCGATCTCGATATCATCTTACGTGAGTGGGGCATCGATACCGTTATTATTTGTGGAACAACCACGGAAAATTGCTGTCAGGCGACAGCACTCGATGCGATGTTCCGCGACTACCGTGTGGTGTTCCTTTCGGATGCAACGGCAACATACGACTACCCGGATCGAGGTTTCGGACCGATGCCAAACGCCGATGTTCATCACGCCATTCTGGTCATACTTGCGGCCTCAACGGCGCATGTAATGTCGGTCGCTGATCTTGCCACAAGGGTGTCAACTGGCCGATATGGTGACGTAACTCCGACGCGACGAAGTTAGGCGACCATGGCCCGGACATCATCATCGGCGATACGCCGATAGAAGCCCATTGGCATCGGAGGTCCAATCTGCGAGCCATCTGGCCGCCTACCTTGTCGGATGGCCATAAAAATCTGGTTGTCAGGCCATCCTCCGATGCCGGTCTCTCTGTCCGGGGTGATATTGGGTGCCACGGTTGTGAATGCCGGGTTATCCATCAGGATATGGCCGCCCACGAGGCTCTCATCGGAACGGGCGTTTGGTCCCTTCGGTGTCTGGCAGTTGCCACACCCGGCTATTGTTTCGACGAGATACCGGCCACGTTCGGCTCTCGTTTGATCAAAGCTGGCGGCCCGCATGTGGACCTCAGACGCAGTTGCACGGGGTGGCGGCGGTTGTAGATCCATAACCCTGGTGAATGGCCCGCCAAGGCCAATCGCGCGCTATCTGACCGTGCCGAGCATGGCCTTCACTTCGTCGGTAGTTTGCATATCGATTCCGGCCTCCGGGTGTTCACGAGCAGTATGAGCGAACGCTCCATCTCGATGCAAAAAGTCATTCTGCATATCGACAATGATCAGAGCAGATTTTCCGATATCAGCGCCCATGCTGTTGGTTTGCATCCGCACCTCCTTTGAGGTTCGATCATAAGGACGCTCCCAGAACGAGTGGTCCCAATTCATCCGTGGCAGGTCATACCAGAATGAGCAAGTCCGGGCGACCTAACATACTGTTCGGCGATGGCAGACGCCGCAGAGTGTCTCAAAAGTCTCAGTCGAGTCACATGCAATTTGTCTCACAGAAATAGTTCGACAGATTCGAGACCTGTGGTATCATTACGTTAGAGTTCCATGTGAGACAGAAATACCATGCTGGTCGGTTACGCTCGGACATCCTCTCTCGGTCAGGTCGCCGGTTTGGAAGCACAGGAACGCGAACTCCTCGCTGCCGGATGCGAGAAGGTTTTCCGAGAGCAAGTCTCATCGGTCGCGAGGCGCGATCAGCTTGAGGCTGCGCTCGATTATGTCCGCGAGGGTGACTCACTCGTCGTGAGCAAGCTCGACAGGTTGGCACGATCAGTCGGCGATCTACTGAGCATCGTCGCCCTGCTCGAAGCCAAGAAGGTCAGCTTGCGGGTGCTGTCGATGTCTGGTTCCCAGCCCCTGGATACCGGCACAGCGACCGGTCGGCTTATGCTGGCAGTGATTGGTGCCATCGGTCAGGCAGAGCGTGAGACCATGTTGGAGCGACAGCGTGAGGGCATCGCCAAGGCTCAACAGGAAGGCAAATACAAAGGGCGTGCGCCAACGGTCAGGCGACGCGCGCTTGAGATCATCAGGCTGAAGGAAGCCGGTGTCATGCCAACCGAGATCGCCGTGAGGCTCGGAATTGGTCGGGCCTCGGTGTACAGGGTGCTGGCCACTCGGGTTGATGGAGAGCGGGTCGCTGCGTGAAGTAGTGACCAAAGCGTGCTGCAATGGGAACCGTCGTGCCATTGGCACGCCCGTAGAGCAATCCTCGGCAGATGATGTGGGAGTGAGCGCCATGAACGTTGTCCCGGATGTCGTCACCGCAGCCCGGCGTCTCGTTCCCCAGATTGTCGCCACGCGGGAGGAGGCCGAGCGCCTCCGGCACGTGCCCCAGGCGCTGTCCGACGCGTTGGCCGCTGCCGGGCTGTACCAAATGTTCCTGCCGCGCACACTAGGCGGCCTGGAACTGTCGCCATTGACCGTATTCGAAGCCGTTGAGACCGTGTCCGCCGCTGACGGTTCAGTGGGCTGGTGCGTCATCAATGGGAACTTCCCGGCCTATTTCAGCGCGTGGCTCGCACCCGACGTGGCGCGCGACATGTTTGGCACCCCGCCAACCCTGCGGGCAGCGGGTTCCTTACGACCGCAAGGACGTGCCTGGCCCGTGGAAGGCGGCTATCGGGTCAAAGGGCAATGGAACTTCGTCAGCGGTCTGCACAATGCGACATGGCTATATTGCACCAGTCTGGTCATGGACGGCGATGCGCCGCGCCTGACCAAAAAGGGTGCGCCAGTGACGCGAGCGATGTGGATTCCCGCCGCCGCCGCGAAATTCCTCGATACTTGGTCCGTTATGGGCATGCGCGGAAGCGGCAGCCATGATTTCGTGATCAATGACGTATTCGTTCCGGCGTCCAACACAGGGTCGCTTGCTGAGCCACCGATGCAGACCGGCACTTTGTATCGCCATCGCGCTTTGTTCACAGTGGTGCTGTCCTTGTTTTCCGCTAACGCCCTAGGCATTGCGCGGGGGGCCATCGACAGCTTGATGGAAATCGCCAGCCATCGGGCCACTACTCAATCCTCACTTTTGCTCAGAGATCGACCGGACGTGCAGTTGATCCTGGGCCAGGCCGAGGCGATCACCAGTGCTGCCCGGAGTTTTGTTACCGACAGTTTGGTGCGTTTCTGGAACGCTTTGTGCGACGATGATACCGACCTGAGCAACCATATAGCGCGAACCCGACTGTCCTGCGTACACGCTATCCATGAATCGCTGAGAGCGGTCGATCTGGCGTTTCATACGGCGGGTACCAATGGGATTTACACCGCCAATCCACTGGAGCGGCATTTCCGCGATATTCACGTAGCCGTGCAGCACAACGCGGCGTTCAAGGTCCATTATGAATCAGCGGGGAAAGTCTTCCTTGGGCTCCGTCCCACTGAACCGGGCTGGTAAGTGCCGTACCAACGGACAGGGCAACGATATGCGGCCCTGCGATGGCTAACGCCCGGCTGGTAATGTCCAGGTGCGCCGTGTGGCTACGTGCCGCTCATGGCCGGATATGGTCGGGGGTCAAAAGTTGGTCGGCCATGAAGCCTGGCGGCGGTCGGGTCATCCCATGGTGTTCTGGATCGCTCTCGCTATCTCGCTGACCAGCGACAATGCCTGCCCTCGTGGGAGAGCGACATCAAGGGTCGACCTAACGCCGTTCATCTCGCCGACAAGATGAAGCACCATCAACCCCCCTTCCGTGAAGGTTGGTGGGTTCGCGAGTTCGCTGATCTCAAACCTGCTCGTCATATTCGCTTCCTGTGATGTTCCGGACGACGGAGGCGAGCGTGGTGCGATCTCCCGCATGTCGACAAGCCGTTTCGCGTCGTCCAGAAGCCCGAATTTGCCGTAACGATAATCAGTCGTGGGTCCGGGTAACTGTAGTCCATCGGGGGTGCGGATTGTTGTTCGATGTCCAGCGCCGTGCGGCTCAATTAGGATGAGGTGGCCTTTATAGTCGTGTTGCTCAGGCTCCATGTCGGCTCTCCACTGGCGCTCGCGGCGGTATCATCATTTTTGATGGTTAGATAAAACGACTGCCATACTGGTCGTGGATCACGAAGTCGCTTCAGCGCCGGAACCTTTGGCAATTTATCCGTTCTGACTTTCGACGGAGCAGCTTTGACTATCCGTTCACCAGTTAGCGCCCGACTGGATAATGTCCGAGTTCGCGGCGTGGCATCGGGCCGCACAATTTCAGATCATCCGGAGTGCCACAGTTGGACGGGTTAAGTTGGTCAGCCACGAAGCCTGGGTGTGGTGATCCGTTGGGACCGACACTGTATGCACCGCCCTTTGGCCCGCGATCCGATTGCGCGTAAGCAGCCGGTATGATTTGTGGGAAAGCCGCAAGTATCGCAATCCAGATGAGATGACGCATTGCTATCTCCTTCAGTAGGACGGAACTGCCGAACGGATAAGTCGGTTTGATGAGGGACGGAGGAAATGTCCACCGCAAGCAACTGCTACTCGCAATGGGCCGTGGGCGGCAGCATCGGAATCTACCTATGGACAGGCACCTTCCAGAAGAAGAAGAGACAGGATGGACTCGATTCGGGGTTTCTGGAATCCGAGGATCAGAAGCAAAATGGCTTAGTTGAATCTGTGCATATCGGCCCGAGGTTTACCGGTAAGGTAAGGTCAGTTCCGTCATCAGGGCGTGGACTGATACCGGCAACCCATAGGTAGATTCCGAGCCTGCCGGTAATGTCCTGAAGCTCCTAATTCAGACCAACCATGAATAAAAATAAGGAACGCTCCATGCGCTATTCATTACTGTCACTTACGTTCGCCGCTTTGGGCCTGGCTGGATGTGTAGCGTCTACACCCGCGCCTCAGCCGACAACCACCATGGTCGTAATGCCGCCCACGACGACATACGTCGCCCCCGCTTCGAACGTGTACGCCCCGCCAACGGCCACCACCACGACAACGACGAGACAGTTGACAAACTAATCCGCTGTCACCTTGAGCAGGTAGATAATCAAGTCATGCGCGCTGCGTGGCTATTCTCGAAATGATTTGGGTAGTCGCGGCTATCCGAGGGGGCGAATGAAATGTCTCGGTTGGTGATTGTCTCCAATCGTGTGCCAGTTCCGCGAGGCCGAAACGAAGCGGCTGGGGGACTCGCCGTCGCCTTACACGATGCCGTGCAACGACGTGACAGCCTGTGGTTTGGCTGGTCTGGCAATATCGTGACCATTGACACACACGCCGAACCTCGAATAACAAAAGTCGGTCGAACCACATTTGCCACCATTGATCTGGCTGAGTCGGCCTATCGCGGGTATTATCGTGGTTTCGCGAATGGTATGCTGTGGCCCCTGCTGCACGGCCGCGTGGGACTCTCCGAGTTTCGGCGCGATGACCTGAAAGCTTACAACGCCGTGAACGTGACCTTTGCTCAGGCACTGGGCCCACTGTTGCGACCCGATGATCTGATCTGGGTCCACGATTACCATCTGTTTCCGCTCGGACAGGCTCTGCGCGATCTCGGAATAACCTGTCCTGTCGGTTTTTTTCTGCACACGCCATTTCCACCACCAGCGTTGGTCGACTGTTTACCGCAATCCAATAAATTGCTGCGCTCATTGTCCGCTTATAATGTGGTGGGCGTACAGGTTGAGGAGGACGCGGAGAACCTGAATGCCTCATTGCGCGGTCTCGACATTCCAATCCGCGCTTCCGCGTTTCCAGTTGGCATCGATCCGGAAGCTCTGTCAAAGGCGGCTGGTCGCGCGGAGAAAGGCCCAGAGGTAGTGCGACTCGCGGAAAGTCTGAACGACCGGGCGCTTATCCTCGGCGTTGATCGAATGGACTATTCCAAGGGCCTGCCTCAGCGATTCCGAGGATTTGCCCAGTTGCTGAAACGGTTTCCAAATCACCTCAGCCGCGTGAGATATTTGCAGATCGCCCCGGTGTCGCGCGGTGACGTGGCGCAGTACCGTGTGCTCAGGCGAGAGCTTGATGAACTGGTTGGACGCATTGACGGAGAGTACGCGGATTTTGACCGAACACCTCTTCGCTATATGACACGCTCGGTTGGCCGTGCCACTCTCGCGGGCTTTTATCGCCTCGCGGACGTCGGTCTGGTCACCCCTTTGCGAGACGGCATGAATCTTGTCGCAAAGGAGTACGTGGCTGCTCAAAACCCCGACGATCCCGGCGTGTTGGTGCTTTCCCAGTTCGCCGGGGCCGCGAGTGAGTTGGACGGAGCAATCGTGGTCAATCCCTATGATCCGGACGAAATCGCCGAAGCTCTGGATACGGCCCTGACAATGCCTCTGAAGGACAGGCAGGCACGCTGGCGCACCATGCGGGACGCCGTTTGGCAAAACACCGCTGCCAGATGGGCTGACAGTTTTCTCCTCGCACTTGAGCAAACAGCCTCACATTCTGCGCGGGCTACGCCGGAGCTTCCCGTGTACCAGGATAACTCCCGGGACCGCGCCTTGGGAGCGGCCCAATGATCCCTTCCCGCGCCGCCTCACTAATGATCAGACCGTGGGCTTTGTCGTGATCAACACGTCGTCGGGATCGGGCTGAAGTGCGAGTTTGGCTCAGAAACAGCCATTACGTTCAAGCTGACGGAGAACAGCGGCAGGGAAAACCCGCTGCCAGGACCAATCGATTCCGCGCTCGCGCAAAGGAAATGGCCTTGGTGTGAGACAAATCTACCTATACCACTAAGGTCATTTCGTCTCTTACGGCTTTCGCCATAAACTGACCAACCACGTCCATCACATTGTACAGCACACCGATCCAGCCAAATCAGCCTTGGTGCTATTGCTTGGCTCTGGTGGCAACGAACACGATCTGGTGGCATTGGCCGGGGAGTGGCAATTGCGGGCGTTGACATGCGAAGAAGATAAAAGTTAGTAGATCGTGCGGGTTATAGTGTCGTCGGCATGTGGACGTTGGCGCATATTTCGACCCGTTGCGACGGCCCAATCCGTAACTGGCGGAGAGATAGCAATGACCAACCGCTCTGTTCCTGTATTGACGGCGATATTGCAAATTTCGGCGGTCGTCGGTTTCGCGAGTGCTCCGCTCGGAAATTCTGCCGCTGCACGAAACGGCGCGTGGGGGGGCTTGTCTTGCAACCTCGTTGCCGACGCAAAGGACGACCCGGAGTGCGCCGCTTACCTCAAGAACAAGTCCCAGGATTTAACCTCTAAACAGAGGCCACAAACTGTTCCACTGAACCGGTAGTGATCCCGCCTTGGAAGGGGGGCCAAAATGCACCGGTCCTGATAGGCCGATCATGAACCAGACGACAGTTGCAATGTCTATCGGGATCAGCGGAGCGAAGGAACTAGACAAGCGGCCCGCCTTCGACCAGTTAACGGACACCCTTGATCCGCTGCACCTTGCCGTTGCCTGTATTCAAGCCTGCGGTTAAAGTCCGGCACGTTGCTGAATGTCCTTGTCAGAATTTGGATTATTTGCGTTCGCCTCTTGATCGGACAAATATCGCAATTGGACCGGTGTCGTTGTGTCGCCCGGCAATATAGTTAGCTGAGCCGCCTGTTCCGGTGTCATGTATGTATCCGAACGTGCAGGCGTCATATCGATGGTGGACGTTCGGTGTGGAGAGGGTGAGACGACTCCAACGCATCCGGCCATGCCAAAAGCAACCAGGGGAAGCAGGAAGAGCGAGTACCGCATCGAACATCTCCTTTCTGACATCGAAAAGGTTACGGTTCACCTGCCGTGCGTCATGTGTGATACAGCTAACGGGAGGTGGCTCGGAGGGATCAGCAGTGATTTCAGTCCTTGCAGCAGATTGTGATCGAAAACCGGTCAGTCAAGCAGTGGATCGTTCTCGCCTGTCTAAAATGGCTGCATTGTAAGGTGTCAGCTATGTTCCTCAGTCTTGTTCAACTACTTTGTCCAACTATGCGTTCTGGTCTGCCCTCCGCCGTAGAGAGGTCAGGCTTCCTCCTCAACTATCAGCACGTGTTCTCTTGTCAGGTCAAGCGACCGAGCAGCGGCCCCAGGATCATTTGCGACACCCTCACCACGCTCAAAGAAGAGGTACACGCCACGGGAGGGCCAAATCATTCGGCCATCGCTACCAGCCAAGGTGCGTTTGCCGCCCAGGATTGCCGTATATCTGTGTTATGATGGAATCGGAACTTTCCGAGGATGCAAGTGCGGGCAGCACTTTATCTGAGGGTCAGCACAACTGATCGTCAGACAACCGAGAATCGCCGTATGGTTCTCGCCAAGGTCGCAGAGCATCGTGGGTGGGAGATCGTCCAGGTCTACGAGGACATCGGGATCAGTGGAGCGAAGGGACGCGACAAGCGGCCTGCCTTCGACCAGATGCTCAAACATGCCATCCGGCGAAAATTTGACGTAACGATGTGCTGGTCCATCGACCGGCTCGGCAGGAGCGTCTTGCACGTCGCGAACGCCATGGCGGAATTGGACGCGGCTGGGGTCGCCTTGTACTCCGACCAGCAAGCCATAGACAGCACCACGCCAATGGGAAGGGCAATGATCCAGATGGCGTCAGTGTTTGGCGAGCAGGAGCGGCAGATCATCCGCAGCAGGGTCGTGGCGGGGCTCAACCGTGTCCGTGAGCAGGGCAAGAAGCTCGGTCGTCCCATGATTGGCAATAAGGTCGAGGACGCCATCCGCCAGCAGCTTGAGGCCGGGCACGGTATCCTCAAGGTGGCGAGGATCGTTGGCTGCGGCAGTGGAACGGTGCAGAGCATCAAGCGGGAGATGGCATTGACCGCGTGCAATCGCCACGGGACACTGGCAATCACGACACCTACTTCAATGTGACCCGGCTCCGTTTTCCCGAATCAAACGGTTGCTCGGGATAGTCGGGCATCAACCAGTGGAAACCCTCTACGTCTCCGTCAGCAGGGTCTCTCGAAGCCTTCGAAGCGTCACTGCCTGTCTTTCAAGACGGACAATCTCTGCCTCGACTGCCGCCGCCAGCATCGAATCTGATGCGTCCGAACCAAGCCTTCGGAACTCGTGCTTGTGATGCTGCTCCGTCTCCGAGGAGACATTCCCGACCTTCTGCTCCCGTTGGAGGTCGGAGATGATGCTCATCCGTCGACCGTAGCGCAAATGGCCGTCTGTGCCACGCCCCATGGTTGCCTCCGGTTAAAGCGCGCGTACCGTCCACCGTTCTCGCAAATGATGGCCTCGAACGCGAACGGCCACATTTCGCGAATATCGTATCGTGGCAACCATTTTGAAAGCAATTTGTTACTCTAACACAAAAATGATTGCCATGAGTGGGATCATTCAACAGTAAACTCATTGCGTAAACCCTCGGGAATTACGTATGGCTGGCCCCGCGTCTGAATATTTATAGAATGCTTTCAATATTAAGGTACAAACTTGTGCCGATCATTTTGAATAACTGTGGAATTAACCCGTCAGGACGGGGGCGGTGTTGCTGAATCCCGATGCTTTCTCGCCGGTTTTTCGGGGGTGGCAGCCCATGATCCTCGCCATGGACATAATACGGGGCAGACGATAAAGCTTCTTGTGTCGCTTTGTATCGCGAACGGTTAACCTATGTAATGCAGTCGGCCCTAAGTAGATTCCGAGGGTTTACTCTATTACTTCTCCCTCGGAAGGTGGGCAAACGTGGCATCCTCCCGGATGCTCCTGCGACTGAGGGACACTCACGAACATGGTTGCGGAGACATCCACACGCCGTAGCGATGAGCAACTTGAGTCTATCCTTTACGAGACGGCAAATTGTTCCGTGAATGTCGTTCAGGGCGCGGTTCTGCGTGAGGTCGCGGGTCTCCGGCTCGCAATCGAAAATGCGGGACAGTTTGCTGCCGGTGGACGAGAGGTTGTCGCGCTCATAGGTGGACGACCCGCTGAAATTGTGGTGTTTTCGGGTCAGGTCAGGAAATTGACGAATCTTGAGGTCGAGTCGCAGATTTCTTCCTGGCCTTGCGTCGCAGCCTTCACGTGAGACAGCAGACGATTTTGACGGCCCTCTACTGGCTATGATGCCGAACTGTGCGGCTTACCGCGAAGCGACGGCGCGGAACGCCATATTTCGGAAATGACGGAAGAGCCCATCTTCATCCGAAGGCGCATTTCTCATTACGGTGCCATGTCGAAACTGAACCTGGATGACAGGGATCGCGCGAAAATTCAGGGGCTGCTGGGGGACGCGGAGAGAGAACTTGAGGTCACGACTGCCGGTGAGTCGACGGGTTTTCCGGTCGTCTGTGTGGGCGGTTCTGCCGGTGGCCTTGATGCCTATACCCGATTACTGCGGCATCTGCCGTCCAATATGGGCGTCGCAATCGTCATCGTAAATCATCTGCGAGTCGTGGCCACCCAACTCCATGAAATTCTTCCGCGCTTCACCCAGATGCCGGTTGAATTAATCACGGAAGGGTTGTCTCTTCAGCCCAACCATGTGTTCATCATCCCGGCGCAACGTGATCTGCACGTTCTCGATGGGGAATTCCGACTGAAGCCAATATCGAAGCCGAGAGGTTGGCCTGACGTGATCACTGTTTTTCTTCGATCACTGACCAAACATTGGAACGGCAAGATCATCGCTGTCATAGTCTCGGGTTATGATGGCGATGGCGCAGCGGCGTTATGCGGTATCAAAGAAGTTGGAGGTATAACCCTGGCGCAGAAACCTGAGACCGCTGGCCAGCCTGATATGCCAGAGAGCGCGATTGAAAGCGGGTTCATAGATTTCATCCTGTCCCCAGAGGAAATTGCTGGGAAGATTGTTGGCATTTCGGACAGCCTTCATAAAGGATAAGCTGATTATGGTCCGTACCGATTCCGGTGGATGAGGAGTCCTGGTCGATATGAGTCGCTCTCGGATAATTGCGACACACGCTGATTCGACCGCCCTTACGTCAACAGGCAGTTTTTCACACAATCAGGTACGCTCGCCATCCCGCACTCTCTCAAAATCGGGGATAGTAATTGACCGACGCGGACCAAGGGGCGTCTGCGTCGCAACCTCGGTCCTGCTCCATCGCGACCGCCTTACCGATAATCGCCATCATCCGGTGACCGCGCTGCCTGCCACGTCGCCTTGTGCTCTCCCCAACCTCCCCACTGGCGACGATAGCCTCGTCAGACAATCACCAACGACGAAGGCCCCAATAGCCACCACCGCCGAAGAGCAGAACAAGCACAACGATTATCAGAATGGTCGACATAGCATCCTCCAAATACTGCGGGAAACTTGCCTTCCGCATTTGGTTACAGCATGCCTACATCGTTAGTCTCGGAATATACTTGGTAGCCGTGCCCACCATGCGCCGCTCAAAAAGGCGCACGACCGCCTTCAGGACGACCGCGCGCGAGTTGGGGGTTAGGGGATATTCACGCGGATGGAGCCGCGCCAAGGGCACTTTCTCGGACCAGCATGATCCCGTCCAGATTCGGAATCTACCTACGTCGTGCTTGCACCCTGTCCTCATCAGGTTCAGTGTCGGGACACGGACTGGCAGGATGCCGTCATGTCATCATCAGGAACGCAGGAGACTCTCCACCATCTTTTACCAAACGGCTGGGTGACAGGGGACGAACCCTCTGGTCGGGTTGAAACCTGGCGTAGGACAGTCCGCCCCGACGCCTCAATTTCCTGGCGCTGCGATTGGGTAGACCTGAAAAAGACACCCACCGAACGAGACGCCTTGCGCCGGAAGCATCACGCCTTCTTGGCATAGGGGGCAAACGCCCAATCGAGAGGAGCGTTGTATTGATCCGCCAGCCGCTGTATCTGGGCTGAGAACACGACAATGTCCGAATGTCCGCCGCGCACAAAGGCGACGACGCGCTGTCCAATCGCACCAAGCTCCGCCGCCTTGTCGACGGCGCATCGCAGGCTGGCGACCTCACACAGTATCGTGCCTTGCCGCCCTTTCACGGTCCAGCTTGCCGTTTCGTAAAGGATGAACGCGAGTTCCTCGTCACTCCGGCGCGTCAATGTTCGGTTGATCATCTGAGTGGCCTTATGTTCCATGAGCATCCGAGAAAGGTTGCTCAGGCAGGGAACCATCCGGCGATAAGTGGGTTTAGTAAAGCTTCGGAATTTACTCACGACGGCGTGAGGCGCAAACACAAAGGCGCGGAAGCG
>Ga0206992_1144_pt1 | contig 15055 bp, 18 predicted proteins | sample Alteio_BWMinCont_6_FD_153267 | JGI IMG/M metagenome (GOLD analysis project Ga0206992, IMG submission 153267) | Enriched cells from forest soil in Barre Woods Harvard Forest LTER site, Petersham, Massachusetts, United States -... | ecosystem: Environmental > Terrestrial > Soil > Temperate forest >... | reverse complement strand
CGGCTTCTTCGGCGTCATTGAAGCTGACTTCAAATACGTTAGTTTTAGCGGTGTCGGCGGCGGCATCGGCGGTAGCTTCAGGCGCCATCTGGGCAAGGGCCGGGAGGGGGAGGAGACTACCGATGCAAAGAAGCAGGAGGATCAATTTTTTCATATACTAGACGCTTTGGTTGAGGGATTGGAGCATTTCGTCGGTTTTGGTGACGACTTTGCTATTCATTTCATAGACGCGCTGGGCTTTGATCAGGTTGGTGAGCTCGGTGACCGGGTTGACGTTGGAACTTTCGAGGAAGCCTTGTAATATGGTTCCGAATGCGTCGAGTCCGGGTGTGCCGATGACGGGAGCGCCGGAGGCGGCGGTTTCGGTGAATAAATTATTGCCGGTAGCCTGCAATCCGGCTTCGTTGATGAAGTTCACAATCTGCAACTGGCCGAGAACCTGCGGTGTGGTTTGGCCGGGAATCGTGGCACTGACTTCGCCGGATTGGTCGATGCTGATGCTGGTAGCGTTTTGCGGAATTGAAATAGTAGGTGTAAGCTGGAAACCGTCGCTGGTCACGAGGGAACCGTCGGCGGCGACCTGAAATCCACCGGCGCGGGTGTAGGCGAGCTGGCCAGAGGGCAGGGTGATCTGGAAAAAGCCGCGTCCCTGAATTGCCATGTCGAGCGGTGCGGAGGTTTGCGTCAGCGTTCCCTGGCTGGTATTGCGGTCGATGGCGGCGAGTTTGACGCCGAGGCCGATTTGAATACCGGTTGGTACGAGCGTACCGTTATCGGAGGAATTGGAACCGGCGGCGCGTTGATTCTGATAGAGCAGATCCTCGAATTCCGGACGTTGGAGTTTGTAGGCGGTGGTGTTGATGTTCGCAAGATTTTGCGATGTCACATCCACATACAATTGCTGCGCTTGCATGCCGCTGGCGGCTATATCTAACGATCTCATTGTACGGACTCCCTGGTTTTAAGGCTTATACTCATGACTGTTGCGACCATGCAGTTGCGGTTTTACGTTCAAGATCGTAGATCACTTCAATAAATTTATCGGTGTCGGCGACGTTGTGCGTGAGCGTCATCATGTGCGTCAATTCCGTTACCGGCTGGACGTTGGAGCTTTCAAGCATTCCCTGCGCGACGCGGAAATTATCCGCTGGAAGAGGTTTGACATCGCTCTTAAACATTGTGCCGCTTAAGCGTTCGAGCAGTTGCGGGTTGTCGAACTGAACGACGTTTATAGAGCCTAAATCCTCGCCGTTTACTTTAAGGTTTCCCGCTTCGCCAATCTGGATGCTGGTTACGCTTTCGGGGAAAGTAATATGCTGGCCCGTGGCGTCGAGTACGGGATAACCATCTGAACTTACAAGCGTACCTGCGCCATCTATCTGAAAATTACCGGCCCTGGTGTAGCGTTGGCCCAGAGGTGTATCGAGAGTAAAATAGCCGTTTCCCTGAATCGCCACATCGAGATCGTTGCCGGTGGTACGCAGCGAGCCGTTCTGCATGTCCCGGTAGGTGGATGCATTATAGGCGAAATCCATCGGGTTGCGCTGACCCTGGTTAATATCTTTGGAAAGATAAGTATTAAACATGATGTGTTCGGCGTTATAGCCGTTGGTATTGGTATTGGCGATATTGTTCGCCGAGACATCCATATCTTTGAATAATCCCAGTTCACGCGATAAGGTTACATATATACTATTATCCATAATGTTCTCATGCGGATGCGTTAACTACGCAGCATGATAAGCACAAACTGTGCCAATAGTTTTTGCTATAGGTTTTTGTGATAAAACTGCTATAGTAATAGAACTCACTTATTAGCAGTCTCGAAGAAGCAACACTGGGGAGATATTTTTATGTCCCCTTTATACTGTGCTTGAATGTATATAGTAAGAATTCTATAAAATAGTACATCGTTTTAACATTGGGTTGGATTTATGGCTAAGGCTAAAGCTAAGGAAAAAGAAGCTGATATCGAAGAAGATGATGACAGCAAGCTGGGTGAAGAAAAAAAGGACGATGCTGAAGCTTCTGATGGAGAAGAGGGAGAAGAAGGCGCGGAAGGCGGCGAAGGTGAAGGCGAAGATAAAAAATCCAAGAAAAAAATCATTATCTTAGGTGTCCTGGCGGTCGTGGTTCTATTGGCGGGTGGCGCCGGAGCCTATTTTATGGGGCTTTTCGGCAAACATGAAGAACATGCCGTGGCTTTAATCGGCGCTGATGGCAAGCCCATCGAAAAACCCATTTATTATACGCTTCCTGAATTTTTGGTTAACCTGAATTCAAGTGGTAAACAATCGAGTTTCCTGAAAACCACGGTTATCCTTGAGCTTGCTCATCAGGATGATGTGCCGCAAATCGAAGCCAATTTGCCGCGATTGCTGGACATGCTTAATACGTATTTGCGTGAATTGCGCCCAACTGATCTGGCCGGCTCGGCGGGTATACAGCGCTTGCGGGAAGAACTCCTTCTCAGGGCCAATAAGACATTGGCTCCTACCAAAATTAATGATGTCCTGTTTAAGGAAATCATTGTTCAGTGAGTAATGGTAATTCAACCTCAACGTTGTCATCCCGCAACAAGTGCGGGATGACAAACTTGGCATGACTCTTGCCGCTTCAGGTTGTATTAATAGTGTAATCATGATATAAGTTGTTGAACTCGTTAGGACAATCCTATGGCCGAAACTGAAGCAAAAGTTGATAACCCTGCCGCTGCCGATGAATGGGCGGCGGCCCTTGAGGCTGAGGAAAAAGCGAAGGCCGCGGGCACTGCCGCTCCTGCCGCCGCTGGCGATGCTGCCGCGGGCGCGGATGGGGAGCAACGCATTCTCAACCAGGATGAAATCGATACGCTGCTTGGCTTCGACGTAAAGAAAGAAGGCGGCCAGCACGGGGGGCGGAACGACGGCATTTTCGCCATCATGGACAAGTCCATGACGGCTTACGAAAAGCTTCCGATGCTGGAAGTGGTTTTCGACCGCATGGTCCGGCAACTCTCGACGGCGCTGCGTAATTTTACTTCGGAAAATGTCGATGTCAGCCTGGATTCGATGGTGAGTATCCGTTTCGAGGATTATCTTAATTCCATTCCGTTGCCAGCGCTTCTGGTCGTATTCCGCGCGGTGGAATGGGAAAATTTCGGTCTGGTCACGGTTGATAGCTCGCAGATTTATTCCATGGTGGATATTTTGCTCGGTGGGCGTAAAACCAGCAAGCCTCAGCGCACCGAAGGACGCCCCTATACGACTATCGAGCAGGATATCGTCAAGCGCATGGTCGATATTGTGCTGGCGGAAATGAGCAGTGCGTTCGAACCGTTGTCACCCGCATCGTTTCATTTTGACCGCCTGGAGAGCAATCCGCGCTTCGCCACTATTACGCGCCCCGGCAACCCGGCGCTTCTGGTGCGGTTCCGTATCGATATGGTCGAGGACAGGGGCGGGATACTGGAAGTGTTGCTGCCGCATACGACGCTGGAGCCGATACGCGATCTGCTTCTGCAAATGTTCATGGGCGAAAATTTCGGTCAGGATACGGTATGGGAAAAACATCTGGGCAAGGAGTTGCGCAGCACCATCGTGGAAATCGAAGCGATGCTGGACGAAAAACAGGTGACGCTCAAAGACGTTATGTCGTTGAAAGTCGGGAGCACACTTTTGATGGACTGCACGCCCGCTGATCCGGTAACATTGCGTTGCGGGGGTATCCCTGTTACAACAGGAGTATTGGGAAGAATCGGCGATAATATGGCTATTTCCTTACAGGATTCGATTAAACGCAAAATGAAAGAGACGTAAGAACGTGATAGTCGCTAATCTGGTTATCAATATTCTCATTGTGGTTTTGCTGGTGCTGACCATCGGTTATTGCTGGCTGCTGAATCGCCGTATCAAGATTTTGCAGGATAGCCGGGGCGAATTAGCCGCCTTGCTCAAGCATTTCGATGAATCGACGCAGCGCGCTTCGGAAAGTATTATCGCGTTGCAGACGGCGAGTAAAAAAATAGGTGAAAATATTCAGTTCCGTATCGATAAAGCCAACTATTTGATGGATGATCTGTCATTCATGCTGGAAAAAGGCAACAAGCTGGCTAACCAGATGGAAGCGGGATTCGCCGTGAATCGCGCACGCGACCGCGTGATATCCGATCAGAAGCCGGTCAGCCGGCCTGTGGTCGAGCCGCCGCCGGTTACGCCTGCCGCACCTGCGCATGAGAGAAACGAAACTATTGGCAGCAGGGCATCTGCTTCCCTTGAATCGGTTCTCAAAAGAGTGGTAGGGCGCGAAAAAGCGGAAGAATCTGTTTCGGACAAGCAACAGCAGCTGAAGCGCAGCAGGTCGAGGTCGGAACAGGAATTGCTTGATTTGATTAAAGTTGGCATTAAAGGGTAGTTGTGTTTCGTATCCGCCTCATCCCTGCGCTGATCGTGCTTTCCACAGTGCTGCTATGTATAAAAATCTCCGATATCATGCATGATACGGAAGCGCTCGCCGAGCAGGCGGAAACTCCGCCGGAGAAAAAAGAAATTCCCGCTACTTCTCCTGCGGCGGCGACTTCGCCTGCCACCGCTACTGCTCCCGCGTCCGCCGACAAGGCGGCAAAGGAAGAAAAGAAAGAAGAAAAAAAGGCGGATAAAAATAAAAACCCGGCAGTTTCGGATTCGGCGGGCGATATCGTCGATCATCGTTATACTCCTGTTGAAGTTGATTTACTGCAGAATCTTGCTAAAAGAAGGGAAGAACTGGATCACTGGGAAAAAAATATCGAAATTAAAGAAGCGGCTCTCAATGCAACGGAAAAGCGTGTCGATGATAAGATCGCCCAGATCGATGCGATGAAAAAAGAAGTGGCGGGATTGCTGGCGCAGTATAACGATAAGGAAGATTCCAAAATCAAGAGCCTGGTCAAGATTTATGAGAATATGAAACCAAAGGATGCGGCGCGTATCTTCGATGAGGTGGAAATGCCGGTTCTGCTATTAGTGATTGATAAAATGTCGGAAAAGAAAATCGCTCCCATACTCGCCGAAATGGATCCCAAGAAAGCCAAGCAGATCACCATACAGCTTGCCGAACAGCGCCGTGTCGGCAGCTCTAAAGTCAATAATCTTACAACACCTAACAAATAAAGCCGGAACCTATGCCAAGAGAAGTTATGAAATCAGCCTCAGAGCCTTACCGTTTCGACCGCTCGATTTTCCGCGAGTATGATATTCGCGGCATTGTCGGGCAGACATTGAGTGCGGAAGATGCCTATCTCATCGCCCGCGCCTTCGCTACGAAGGTCGCTGTTGCGCAGCCGGGCGGGTTTATTTGCGTGGGCTATGACGGGCGCATGAGTTCGCTGGAACTGAACGAGGCGGTGTGCAAAGGCGTTACGGATTCCGGGGTCAATGTCGTGGATGTCGGGCTGGGGCCGACGCCGATGCTGTATTTTTCATCTTATACGCTGAAGGCCGCCGGGGCGATTATGATAACGGGATCGCATAATCCGCCCGATCATAACGGGTTTAAATTTGTGTTTTCCGGTGCGCCGTTTTTTGGCGACGATATACGGATGCTATGCGATATTGCTGAAGGCGGCGATTTTACCGAAGGCAAGGGCGGAATCGAGCAGCGCGATATGCGCGAAACCTATGTGAATACGCTGGTGGCGGCGTATGACGGCAAACGGTCGCTTAATGTCGCCTGGGACGCAGGCAACGGCGCGACCGGGGAAATCATGACATTATTGTGCGATCAGATTCCCGGTATGCATGCGCTGCTCAACGCGAAAATCGACGGCACGTTTCCCTCGCATCATCCCGATCCTACCGTTCCGGAAAATCTTCAGCAATTGATTGCGGCGGTGCTGAAAAATGAATTTGACGCCGGTATTGCTTTCGATGGCGATGGCGATCGCGTCGGCGTGGTGGACGATGAAGGCGAAATACTCTGGGGCGATCAGTTGCTGATGTTGTTCAGCGCTGAGGTTCTGGCTAAAAAACCCGGCGCGACAATTATCGCCGATGTGAAAGCCAGCGGTGCGCTGTTTGAGGAAATCGAACGCCTCGGCGGTCACCCGCTCATGTGGAAAACCGGCCATTCGCTGATTAAGGCGAAAATGGCTGAAACGGGAGCGCCGCTCGCCGGGGAAATGAGCGGGCATATGTTTTTTGCCGATAGTTATTACGGTTATGATGATGGGCTTTATGCCGCCGTGCGTTTGCTGGGCATATTATCGCGCTCAGGGCAGAAATTATCGGATTTGCGCAAAGCCTTGCCGCAGCGGTTTAATACTCCGGAACTACGCTTTCCCTGCGATGAAGACCGCAAGTTTATCGTGATAGAAGAAATAAAAGAACGCCTGGTGAAAGATGGGGTGAGCTTTATCGATATCGATGGATTGCGGGTGAATACGGATAATGGCTGGTGGCTGATACGCGCATCCAATACGCAGCCGATGCTGGTGGCGCGTTGCGAAGGATTTACCAAGGCGGCGCTTGAGAGTTTGAAAAGCGATTTACGTGTGCAAGTGGTGCTGAGCGGCGTGTATCCTCCGCAGCAATAGTACGTCATCCTGTGGCCAGCCGAGGGCTGGAGCACAGGATCCATTTGAATTTACACGAGATCCTGTGCTTCCGCTCCGCTTCGCATAGGATGACGTGATTGACACAAAAGCTTCATTAGCAACGCAATGAAAAGATGCTATTATATTCAGAGGGTAAAAGCTTTGGTGTAAGGGAATAGCCATGCCGGAAGAAGATGAAAGCCTGTTGCAGAAAATGGCCAGAACCGGGCTTAGGTTGCTCAATCCTTTGACTGCAAAAGACACGATAGAGGGAATAGGTGACTCAATTCCCGAGCTGCCCGGCCCTATGGATGTATTTAAGACAACGGGGAATCTGGTTTTTGGCGATTTTGAAGACAAGGATATACATGGCAGGCGCAAGCCTCGTACTAAATACGGCGAGCCTATCCCTACGAATCCCATTGAAGAGCTGGCTAATTTCGGGCAGGGCGGCCTTTTGAAGGAAGGCTGGGATCTCGCGGTGAAAAAGGTGCGCGGGCTTGGAAAGAAAGAGGATGCTCAGACGCAACTTGCCGGCGATGACGTACCCCCGGGGGGTAATGCCGGATTACCCAGCGCTAAACAGAAACCAAGAGAAATAAGCTAGCGCCCGAAGCGGCTGTCGCTGCCGATGAGTTCGGATGGATCATTCACTGAGTAGTAGGATTCCGGCCGTTTTGGCAACCAACCAATGCTACCAAGTACGCTTTGCGATGTTTTGATGGCGCTGTCGGTAAAGCGGTCTACGAAGGTGCGATTTCTATATTCCGGATTTACGAAATTCGGTCTTGCCGCATATTTTTCTACATACGAGGTAACTGCCTGAATGGCTTCAGGCGATGTTCCGCTTTCACGCAGTTTTTTATTTTCAGCGCGTATTCCATCCAGGCCCAGGTTCAATACTTTATCAATTTCGCGTTCCGACTGTAATACCGCTTCGGGGGATACAGTTTTGCCGTCCCCGGCATGAACATTAATTTTATTGAGGCCAAGCAAATAGACAATTTCCGGTATGTCCATTTTCCCGTCATGCTTATTGTACGCATTCACCATAATAGTAAAAAGATAATTGAGAGAGGCATGTGACGCGCCGTCATCCTCTTTGATCATTTCTAATTTCTGGTCGCGGCGGGCATGCTGGTAGATGTCCATCAGGTGATTGGTGTTAATATTGCCCTCGGTGGGTTTTATTTTACCCACTAAATCCTGCGCTACCGGATAGTAGGAATTTTTTTCTGTGGCGAAGGTTTCATACGCCCAGTAGCCGGAAATCCCCGCATAAACCGACATGTCCCATCCCACATGGCTGTTGGCGAAGATGTCCGTGTTGCTAAACTTGGTTGACCCTTCCACTCCATGCCGACGCGGATCCATAGACGTTTCCACTTCCGCGCGCATCGGGAAAGGTTTCCCCGGATTGCCCTTCTTGTAAATAAACTCCACCAGGCTGGGCGCGAGGAATAGCAAATCCTTGAGATAACGTTTGGGCTGCAGGGAAATAAAATCCGTATAGCCTTCGTGGGCTATCACATTCTTTGAATATTTGCAGTCGGAAGGTTTGAATTTATCCGCATCGATTCCCATTTCGGCGGTGACGGCTTCCCGCACGACATTATCGAGGACATGCGATTCAAGCCCTAAAAAAGTGGAAGTCAGGAGTGAGGAAACTGCCGCACCGCCATAACGCGCTATCTGTGTTGCCTTCGGATCGCTCCTGGTCAGGAGCAGGCCGATCATGTAGGCGAAGGGGAATACGCCGTATTGTAATACGCGGTCTAGGCTTCGGCTGGTGGAAGCGTAATAATGTGGATGGCTCATACCAACCCTCCGCGGGCAGGGTCCACTTCGGTTTCCGCGCGGCGGCGGCGGACGTTGCCGCTGAATCCATCATCGTCGCGGTTTTTATCGGCGGCCCATTTCTTTTCGCCTTTATCGCGATGCGGTTTTTCTAATTTCTCGCGATGGCCGGGACTTTGCTGTTCTTCGCCATCATGTCCCTGATACGCATTACGCTTATTCTGCGTTCTCGGGTCTTCGTGTTCATTTCTATCGCTGGCGGCTTCAACTTCCGGAGGATTTCTCATCTCCTCGACCCGGTGTTGCACACTCTTCCAGAAAGATCCCGGCGTGCCACCCGCATCAAATTGCACCGATGCATCTTTCTCAAGCAGCAAGAGGGAATTAAACGCCAGCGCATACAGCGCTTCCGTGTCTTCCGGCTTTTTGGTCAGGTCTGGGACGTTTCCGCCTTCCTTCCTTTTGCGCTCATTGAGCGAGGATATTAATTCTTCCTCGGCGGGAGTCAGCTTAAGCAGTTTGCGAAATTCTTCGAGCGCTTTCCGGTCATCCTGCAACTCGTGCAACTTCTGTTCCAGCGAGCCCAGCACGCCATCCATCATGAAATTTAAATCGACACATTCTTTGCGCAATTGCTCGCAGCGTTCGGCGTCGATGCCGAGTTCTTTGCATATTGCCGGATTGCTGCTGATGACGTCGCTATAGAGGCGGAAGACAAAGGCGCGGTATTCGGGATCGATGCCCTTGGTTTCCAGCTTTTCTTTCATGTCTTTTTCGCCGAATAACAACTTGCCTTTTTTCTTGCTGAGTTCTTCCGGAGTGAGTTCCTTGCTTGTATTTGCCGACATGCTGTAATCGTCGATCAGCTTGAGAATGGCGGCTTTGGCCGAAGCGTCGTCCGTGCCGGAACCTGCCGGGCCGAAGGTGCGACCATCGGCTTGCACGATTTTTTTACCATGCTTGTTTCCTACCAGTTCCAGAAGGATGGAAACGGCGAGCTTGCCGTCAAGAATGCGTTTGGTGATATGCTTGAGGGCGAATTCGTATGGAGTCAGATCCTCATCGCGCATTTCCTGAATTTTATTATCGCGCCAGTCGGCATTTTCAAAATGCTGGAAGAAACGCTCGCTGACTTCGGCGCGGCCGCGCGTGTTCTGATGGGTCTGGATGATTTCATGGATGTACCGGGTATAGCCCATGGCGTCGGTCAGGCCCTCGCGGTTATTTCTGCCGCCGCCGCTTTGTTTCTGGTTGCGGTCTTCCATCGGCGGAACGCGTTCGGACGGTTTCCAGTCCGGATCGTCCTTGGGACGCGTGAGAATCTTGTCGAGATATGCGATACGCTCTGCCGCCAGCGGCTTCTTGAGTTTTTCCAGAGCGGTGCCGCCTACCAGGCTGACCAGGAAATTGCGCGCAAGACCGGAGAGCCAGCCCTTCGCGATATTCAGCATGTGCGGTATGCCTTCTTCTATCTTGGTTTTTTCTTTGGTGCCTGAAACTTCTTTCAGGATTTGCTCCCTGGCCTTATTTTCCTCCGTTAGGGATCTTATAACTTCTTCACGGTTAAATGTACCATGATCAACGGCGTATTGTTTTTGGAGGGCACGATCAACGGTATATTCAAGTTGCTTGCCTTCATTTAAATCCGCTCTCCATTGTTCAATTCTGCTTTTCATCTCAGCTTGCGGATTAAAGTTTGCGCCGCGTTTGGAAATCTCCTCGAAGCCCATGCTTTCAAGCTGATTGAGCCTGTTTTCCAATGTGGTTACATCCATGCCATGATCTTTTAGTCGTCCGAGCACGAACGAATAATTGCCTTCAGCGACTTTATTTATTTCGGCTTGCAACAGCTCTGTGGTTTCCTTAGCCTTTCCTACCTTGAAGGTCTCAAACCCTTCTTTGAATCTCAGCTGCCGGCGCCTAGCAACTTCTTCGAAGGCGTCTTTCATCTGCTCGGCGGTCAATGCTTTATTCTCGGCGGCGGTGGCGGTTGCGCCGACGCCGTATACTTCACCTTCCAGAATGTCGGCTATTTTTTTCGGGTCGCCGCCAGTTTCCTTCAGTGCTTTGCTTTTTTCAATATGTTTGCTGGCTACATCCACCTTTTGCAACACTTCGGCGATGGCGAAGATGGAGCCGGTGGCGCTGACGCCGGTATCGATCATTTTGGTCCAGAAGGCGGAGATAATTTTGCCGCGCAAATCCTGTAGCGCCTCGTTATCCATGATCAACGCGCTGCTGCTACCTGCGGCTTTCGCCACTGGCTTCATCGTCGCATGCAGGTTGGTTAAGGAGGTGGTCAGGAAATAGAAATTCTGGATTGTTTCGGCGATCTGTACGATCAGCGCGGCGCTTACGCCGGCAACTTTGCCTGCGGTCGGGCCCCAGCGGTCCGAGGCCAGCTTCTGAGCGCTGGTCGCGCCGTAGATGAGGATGATGGGCAGGTATTGATGGATTTGATCAAGCATGTCCTTCGGCATCGGAAAGCCGAGAAAGCGCCCGTCGGAGATGATCATGTCGGTGAGTTTGCCGACATCGACTTTATTGGGATCTTTAGACACGGAGCTGCTTAGGCTTCTGCCACCATCCCATCTTTCGTTATTGTCCCGCTCGTTAGGCATACCAAACCGCTAAGGTTACATCGATGTAAGCAGGCTTGAGACAAGCAAAAACCCATTTACACCCACGTACATTATACCCTTAAGCGGCACCCGCTCACCAGTCGATTTTTGTGACATTTTGGTTACGGTAGTGCCTGATTTGGCGGGAAAATTTAGGCTATTCGATGATAAAAACCGGATGGATTTCAATGGGGCTGTTTGGGTGATTTTCCACTATAATTAGTGATTTGAACCGCTTAAAGGTTCCGCTTTACGGCTTTGGAGATGCCGGCGGCCAGATCCGCCCACATTTGGCCGGTGCTGGATTGATAAGACATTGTATAGGTTGGTGAATTCTGGTTTTTGCTTAATCCGCCCAGCAAACTGGTGAATAAACTGCTGCTGAAAAAGGAAGCAGGGGGGCGGGGGGGCTTCGGCAGGTAACGGCTGTGGTGCAGGCCGGGCGTTTTAGTCAGGGATGCACCTAATTCTTTAATTTCCGCACCCACTGTATGGCTCAGGCCGCTTAAAGAAGAATCAATCTTTTGTATGTAGTCCTGTAAAAATTTCAAATCATTTACATGGGTTGCCCGGAATGTTTTGTCTTGCATAAAATACCTTTCAAACTGTGCTTAAACTGCTAATATTTTTCTCTATTCAAATACTTCTTAAGGGTTGCAAACGTGTCGTTCAAAGTTCATTTAATTATCATCTCCTGTATTGTCATTGTCGTGTTGCTGGTGTGGCAATTCATGCCCCATTCAGCCGCGCCTGTTCCTGATAATGCTGCTATGAAACAGACCTACAGCATTGCGATAACGCATGCCAGCTGGGGGTTGAATTGCAAGAATACGGCAGTTAATTCAGACAATTCCCGCGAGGCGTTTCTGAATAAGTCGGGCGCAAATAATAAACTGCATGCGGATAACGTATTGAGCCAGGTTTCTCATTTGTGCAACGGCGCCACCAGTTGCAATGTGAAGGGGGATGAAACCACGTTTGGAAGCGACCCGGCGCCCGATTGCAACGATAAAATGCTGGAGATTGAATATCGTTGTTTTTCCTATGATCGTCCCTGGAATGTGAAATCCGCAACGACAGTCAACATAAGTTGTGAACAGCCTGCAAAATAAATAAAAGTTATTGCGCAATGGATAACGATACATTTCTGATAGGCGCGGTTTTAGCTGCGGTTTTTGTCATTTGCGCCTTGTGGCATATCAGGGAAAATACCAAGCTTGAGCATCAGCTGCAAAAAAAGATGGATGCTCAAACGGCGCAATGGCTGGTGCGTTTCGCCTGGTCGCGCACGTTTCAGCTATTGGCGGCGCTCATCTGCGCCATTGTCATTTTTATCAATTACGACCGGCAGCTTAGCGAGAGCAGAAATAGCCTGGATAGCCTGACTGCGGCGGTCGAGAAAAAAGACAAGCTGGAGCAAGCGCAGCTTGCGGAGCAAAAAAGATTGAAAATCCAGGAAGAGCAAGACAGGAAAAAACTCGCCGCCGCTGCCGTTGCCAGTATTCCGGTTGCGCCGGTGACGCCGCCAGCCGCTATTCAGCCACCGCAAAGCGATTATTCGGCGGAAGAGGCGGGTGCTAAAACGCCGGGCAACCGCAACAACGAAACCATCGAAGCCTTGTATAATCCGGAAAGGAATCAGACGGACAGGCAATCGAGCATGGATGATATCAAGAAGCGCTATGAGGATATCATCGTCATTTATCTGTTTTTAAAGAAATGCAATAAAATCGCACCAGATGATTTTGATATTATAAATTACGCCTTGTCGCAGGAAATGGCTTCGGTGAAGGCCCCGGAAAAATTGCATGATGATATCATGAATGCCGCGCAGGGGTCATATAACGAGATTTATGCCAAAAGCGCGTGTGATGGCAAAGGCATTGGTGATTTAAGCGTGCAATATACTAATTACATTAAAGTGCTGGCGGCGAATTTTCCGAAGAGTTGATACTTTTGCTCGCCTTTTGTGGGAGGGGAAATGCAGGCAAAAGAAAAGGCCCGCTTCCGGAGAAGTGGGCCTTTTCTTGGTTCATGTAGGGGCGCCGCTGATCACCCAGAGGATGATGCTAGCGATTATCCCTGCTCCCAGGAAGATGGTTCCTAACTTGAAGAGCGGATTTTTTTCCCCTGGTTCGAATTTGATGACCATCGAGAAGACTAAAAACAGTATTCCAAATGGTGTCCCAAACATCACAATCGCGACAAGCGCATCTGCCATGATCTTCCTTTCCAGAAGAATCACTCTTACACTCAAACGCAAACACTGCGCTCGAATCTGGACTCTTGTTCAGCCAAGCTGAAACAAAATTCCAGCCTGAAAAATCAAGAGTAAGAAACAGGTCCATTATATATTAACTTTTGGTTAACGGCAAGGGGTTTTCCTCGCCCGCTTGCGGGGGAGGAACGTGTTGATTATCCGGAAATTTCTTTGCCATATCCCCCAGCTCGTCTTTAGTGATACCCGCCGCGGGTATGTCGTGATGATCCGATCCCCTGAACAGATGGAGGAATAAGGCGGTGATCGACTGAGTGACGTGGGTGATGCCGGCGGCGAGCGCGAGTTCCTTCAGGCGCAGATGATGCGCCTCGGATTCGATGCTGTGTTCCAGTATCACGATAAGTTCTTCCAGTGAAATCAGCCCGCCGGCCAGTTTTTTCCCCAGCGCTAAAATGCTGGTGGAGAGCTTTTTTTCTATGGCGCTTAAATCGTCGAGGGTGGGGCATAGGCGGTAGAGTTTGCCGCCGAGGGTGATGTGGTGGGGTTGTGGGGTGTCCATAAGGTTCTCCGTTAGCTTGCAAATGTGATGGCTCCGGCGCTGGCGAGCGTCAGTGCGTAGATTTCCTCGCCATCGTGATTTCCCGAGCGGTGATAGGAGATGATGATGAAGGGGCCGGTGACGCTGTCGCCGTTGGCGAAAACGAATTGGTAGTTGTTGGCGGTTCCGGCGAAGGCATACCCCCGCACGGTCTCTTCCGAGGCCGAGTTGGTGAATAGCCCGCTGCCGCTGATCTCGAAAGAGAGTATGCCGCTGCCGCCCAGTAATTCCCGCCATTGGCCGGATTCTATATTGGTCGCGTCGAGTGCATGGTGGTTGAGGACGATGTCGGAGGTGCGTAAGCCGCCGATGGTGGTGAATGTTTCGGGGCCGCCGCCGTTGCCTGCTTTGATGAGTACGAGTGTGCCGTTTTGAGAGGGCATGTGTGTTTCTCCTTATTCTTGTTTTTTCCTCTCCCAGGGGGAGAGGGGGAAGTTAATTGGATTCCAGAAACGCCCGGAAGCGCATGATTCCCTGATAGGTATAGCCGTCGCTCTCCAGCGTGATGTCGCTGGTGACGAAACGGATTTGCACCAATGCCTGCCCGGTGACGCTTAAGGACGCCTGATGCAAAAGCTGGTAGACGCGTTGCATGATGAGCGCGGATTCTTTCCGGCCGCCGTTACGGCTCCATATATGGAGTGTCAGTAATTGCTCGGTGCCGTTGGAGGTTTTGGTCGACCAGTCATTGATGGTGGATTCGCCGAGCGTGATGTACGGGTAAGCGCTGTCCTGTGGCGGGCGGTCATAGACGGCGGTGACCAATGACGAAAGTGTGCTATCGCCGCTGAGCAGGCCGTAGATTGCTTCCTGCAAGGTGTAATGGCTGAAATTGCTCATGTTGCGATTCCTTCCTGCACGAGAAGTTCGAGCATATCCTTGCGCTCTTCGACATTGGCGACGTATTTGATGTTGAAGATGCGGCTTTCATACACCAGACGCATGGAAGTGGTGATGACAGGGCTGCTTTGGTAGCGCAGCAGGATGCGGTGGCTGATTTCCGCTTCAATCTGTCCGCCAAACACAATCTTTTTCCCGGCGGTTTTCGTCGTGCCGGAACCGCCGCCGATGGCGGGGATGATTTCCGCCCATAGATCGACGACATCGCTCCATGAGCGTTGCGAACCGCCAGCGCCATCGGTTGTGTCGGTTTCCTGTTGCAGCGTCAGGCGGTGGCGCAGGCGCGAGCTGGTGGTTTTTGTTTTGGTGATCATAGGCGCACCTCGCGGTATGGCGAATAGAGGCCGACCGTTTGCTGCGGAAGTTCG
>Ga0206992_1135_pt2 | contig 15152 bp, 9 predicted proteins | sample Alteio_BWMinCont_6_FD_153267 | JGI IMG/M metagenome (GOLD analysis project Ga0206992, IMG submission 153267) | Enriched cells from forest soil in Barre Woods Harvard Forest LTER site, Petersham, Massachusetts, United States -... | ecosystem: Environmental > Terrestrial > Soil > Temperate forest >... | reverse complement strand
CGGCGATCAGAGCCTGATCGCCTCGCTCAAGCCGCACGCGCCAGCCTATCTACGGGCGTCTCGACCCGTTGGCTGGGAAACACAGCGCGTCGACCACCTCCTATCACGCGTTTTTCCACGGCCTCGGGCAACATTACGCGTTCGTCCGATCAGGGCCGTATGGCTCAATCGCGCCGTTTCCGGACCTTCCCGGTCTCACTCTTGACCGCGGCTGGGCAGAAGCAAGCCGGAGGCTTGACAGGTTCGCCTATCCCCACCAAACTAAGTCGGTTGGCTGACTTATGCGCAAACATGGCTAGGACACATATCGATAAACGATCGCGCCTGCTTAGTGCGGCAGTGGACTTGGCGTACCAGAACGGGTTCGGCGCCACCTCGCTTGCCGACATCGCGCGCGAAGCCGAGGTTCCTCTGGGTAACGTCTATTACTACTTCAAGACCAAAGACGAGATTGGCGAGGCGATCGTCGAGTTGAGGCTGGCGCAGTTGTCCGCGCAGCGGCAGCGATGGGATGAAGGTGGATCGCCCAAGGATCGGCTTTGCGCCTGCGTCCAAGGCGTCTTCGAGAACAAGGATTTCCTGGCAGAGCGCGGCTGCGCGGTCGGGACGTTTTGCTCCGAGCTCCACAAGGGGGGCGGCTCGGTCGCCCCTAGAGCGACCGAAATCTTCGCTCAACACCTGGCCTGGATCGAGAGCCAGTTTCGGGCACTCGGGAAGGGGAAAGACTCGAACGGCCTTGCCGTGCACCTGCTTTCCGCCTTGCAAGGCGTATCGATCCTGGCCCATGCGTTTCATGACTCCGGTCTTGTGGCGGCGGAGACCAAGCGCCTCAAGAGCTGGATTCGAAGCTTGTGAGGCGCCAGGCGGGCTGAACCCGCAGGCCGACACGGCGAAGCCTGAAGCGAGCCGAGTAAAATGCGCATTGCACTAAGTTAGGCAACTGACATACTCTCGGAATGACGAGATGATCGGATGACACAGCAAAGCCCCTAAGCGGGCACGATGGAGGTCTTATGAAAATAGTTTTGGTTGGCGCAGCCGGGAAGATCGGCAAACGGGTTCAAGAGGCCTTGGCGGGCGCTGGCCATGAGATCGTCAAGGTCGGACGCAAATCAGGGGACTTCCAAGTCGATATCGAGAACCGCGAAAGTATCCGGCAGCTCTATCAAGCCGTCGGCTCGTTTGACGCCATGGCCAATGCGGCAGGCGAGGTCGTGTTCGCCCCGCTTTCGCAGCTCACCGCTGAAAATTGGCAGTTCTCGTTGGGGAGCAAGCTCATGGGCCAGATCAGTCTGGTCCAGGAGGCGATCCCGTTCATCAACGAAAGGGGGTCCTTCACCTTGGTTTCGGGCGTTCTCAACGACGACCCGATCTTCGGGAGCGCCCCGGGTGCAGCCGTCTCGGGTGCGCTGGAAGGTTTCGCTCGGGTTGCCGCCCTCGAACTTCCCAAAGGACTGCGGATCAATGTGGTGAGTCCGACGATTATGAAGGAATCCGAAGCTGATATGGGTTCGTTCTTTCCCGGCGTAATTCCCGTCGACAGCTGGAGAGTGGCGCAGGCCTACAAACGCGCGATCTTGGGGGCGCAAACCGGCCGCATCTACAAAGTAGAGTGAGCTTGCCAGCGTTTATTCGAAGACCGTCTGGCAACACCACAAGAACCCGGGTTAACAAAAGAATCGACCTGTTTCAATTGTTAAATCCGGTGACTAACTTATCATCTACGCCACTGGGCGCTGAGTAATTTATGGCTTGACAGGTTTGATCGGCTCGCGACCGGCGCTCCGCTTGCCGAAGTCGACTGGCAAACCGTCTACGCGTCGGGACCGCGCGGCTATACCGGCTATCCGGCTTTCCGTCGGGCGGCGGCTGAGTGAGGTAAAATTATGAAGCTCACGAGCAATACGATTTTGATCACCGGCGGCGCCAGCGGCATCGGTTACGAACTCACCAAACAGCTCACGGCACTTGGCAACACGATTCTTATCACGGGCCGCGATCAAGCTAAGATGGACCGTGCGAAAGCGGCCTTTCCAAAAATTCACACCTTTCGAAGCGACGTTTCCGATCCGGAAGCGATCGCCACTCTTTACGAAGACGTCACCAAACAATTTCCTGAACTCAACATTTTGATCAACAACGCCGGCATCATGCGTAAGATCAATGTTCACGACAAATCCGGAAGCCTCGAAGACATCACTCGAGAGATTGAAATCAATTTGAGCGGGCCGATTCGCATGGTAAAACAATTCTTGCCGCATTTGAAAACAAAATCAGAGGCGGCAATCATGAACGTTTCATCGAGTTTGGCATTTGTTCCATTGCCCATTTCACCGGTTTATTGCGCCACCAAGGCCGGTCTGCATTCGTTCACCGAGTCTCTTCGTGTGCAACTGAAAGACACCAAAGTGAAGGTATTTGAGCTGGCGCCGCCTGCGACACAAACCGAACTCTTGGGAAACTTTGATGTTGAAGACATGAAAGGCGCTTCCACCATGAAGGTGGAAGACATGGTTAAAGTCGCCGTAAAGGGAATGCAAACCGATCGATTTGAAATTCGTCCAGGTCAAGCAAATCAGCTCAAAATGCTGAGTCGCTTGGCGCCTGGATTTATTTTGAGACAAATGAGCCGATCGGTCGATCGTATGCTCAGAACACAGGATTAACTCGAAGAGTTGCGATCAAACGTGCTTCACAGAGCGGAGACCGCCCTATCAGGTACGTCAGGATCAAGGACAGTGGCTGGCCAAAAGCAAGCCGAAGACGTTGGCGCACTGGGGCCAAACCATGTGTCCCGCCCTGGACGCCCTACTTGAAGGGGCAGCGGCACGGCCGGCGGCGACCAAGCCTGACTCAGGCGCAAGGCCGCTAACCACCCGCCCCGGCGGTCCAACGGCGTGGTCTCGGATGACGCATTTGGGGCAACTTAAGACGGCCCCGCTCCCAAGGCTGAGGGACCGCTTTTCTAGGGGTGAGGGGACCTCGCCGGCGCGTCCAGCAGCGACGCAGATGCGCCGATTCCGGCCGTTCATGGCCTTCCCGGACACATCGGCGACGCCGTTACGGCTTGAACATCCCGGAGTTGATCGAGGCGACCCCGATCAGGGTCATCAGAGTGCCGTCCGGGAGTGTGAAGGTCGTATTGCCGCCTGTCGTCGTCGAGGTGGCGATAATGCTCGCGTTCGTCGCGGCGTTCTCGTTCTGATAAAAGAGAGAGTCTGTCCCCAAATTGAAATTCGTGACCGTCACTTTGGCGGTGGAGGAATCGGCGACCGAGTCGTTGGTGCCGAAACTCATCGCCGCGCCGGCGATTGAGGTCGAATGATCGAACAGGTGCGTCCCGCCGGCGGTCGTGCTGGTCCCGACGCCGATGCGGTCGCCCGGACCGCCCCACACCGAATCACTCCCGCTGCCGGCCATGATCGTGTCGTTGACACTGGCCAACTGTGTGCCCGCGGCGCTGAACCCGTTGATCGTTGCGTTGCCGGACGAGCCCGCGAGGTTGATCAGATCGCCGCCGCCACCCTGCAGGTTGAAGCTCAAGGTGGCGGACCCGCCGATGATCGTGTCGCCCCCGCCGGCGACGTTCGAGCCGAACACCGAGTCGACGCCAGCCGTGCCGAGCTGGATCGTCATGTTGCCGGCGCCGCCGTCGGCATACTGGCCGACCGAGCCGAGGGTGATCGTGTCGCCCTGGCCGCCGAACACCGTTGCCGCTCCACCTCCGAGCGTCGCGGCGATATTGCCAATCGTCGCGTTGATCGTCGAGTCGCCGGTCTGATCGCCGAAACTGATCAGATCGCCCTTGCCCAGGCCCTGGATCTTTACCGCGGCCGCGCCGCCGAAGATTGTATCGGGGCCGGTGGCGGGGCCGCTGACGGGGTTGATCGAGAATGTGCCGACGATACTGTCGGTCCGGCCGGATCCGACGCCGATCGCCATCTTCCCGGCGGTGCCATCGATGTAAGTGCTGCCGGCACCCGCGACCACCAAATCGCCCGGCGCGCCAAAGACCGTGGTCGGACCGCTGCCACCGATCAGCAACTGACTGCCCGATCCGCCCTGGAGCGTGTCCCCTGAGCCGCCGGTGACCGTCTGGCTGCCGCTGCCGAGGATGATGTCGGCGGCGGTCTGCGTGGCGCCTGTCACCGAATCGGTGACCGCATAGTCGCCGGTGAAGAGCCGCAGGGTCGTCCCGGTCAGGAAGCCGGGGGCAACGAGGTCGCCGCCCGGATCGATGATGCCCGCCTGGAAGCCGCTATCGAGGGCCGGCAGGGTGGTGACGCCCGCGGCGGTAAATACCTCAATGTTGAAATTTCCGCTGACCGGCGTCGGAAATACCGGATCGATGCCATCGTTGATGCTCGCCGTGACGCTGGTGAAGCCGGCCGGGGGCCCGATGATGAACCTGCCTCCGGTCGGCGATGCCATCTGCGCCCCGATCGCCAGGGTCGCGCTGCCGGCGACGCTGTTGCCCGCCGCGTCGGCGACCGTGTAGCCGAGGCTCGAACTCTGGCTGAAGGCGTTGTCCGCCGGGGTAAAGGTGAGCGCCGTCAGCTGAGCCGTGGTGAGGATTTGGTTCAGCGTCAGCGCCGTGTTGCCGATCATCACCGTGCCGTCCGAGGGCAGCCCGGTGACCGTTACCGTCAAAGTCGAGACGGCGTTGTCGGGGTCGCTCGGAGCCGTGATGCCGATCGCCGTCGCGGCCGCGTTCTCCGCTACCGTCAACGATGCTGCGGTCGTACTCGGCGCCGTGATGTCCGCGCCGATCGCCAGGCTCGCGCTGCCGGTGACGCTGTTGCCTGCCGCGTCGGCGACCGTGTAGCCGAGGCTCGAACTTTGGCCGAAGATGTTGGCGGTCGGCGTGAAGGTCAGTGCCGTCAACTGGGCGACGGTGAGGGTTTGGTTCAGGGTCACGGCAATCCCGCCGCTCATCACCGTGCCGTCCGAGGGCAGCCCGGTGATCTTGACCGTCAATGCCGCGGCCGGGTTGTCCGGGTCGCTCGGGGCGGCGATGCCGATCGCCGTCGCCGCCGCGTTTTCCGCGACGCCGAGCGAGGCCGGTGTCGTCGTCGGCGCGGTATTGTCAGCGCCGATCGCCAAGGACGCACTGCCAGCCGTGCTGTTCCCCGCCGGGTCGGCGACCATGTAGCTGAGGCTCGAACTCTGCCCGAAGGTGTTGGCCGCCGGGGTAAAGGTCAGCGCCGTCAGCTGCGCCACGGTGAGGACCTGGTTCAAGCTGACCGCGGTCCCCCCGCTCATCACCGTGCCGTCCGAGGGCAGCCCGGTAATCGTTACCGTCAGCGTCGAGGCGGCGTTGTCGGGGTCACTCGGCGCGGCGATGCCGATTGCCGTAGCGGCCGCGTTTTCCGCGACGCTCAGCGATGCCGGCACGGTAACCGGCGGGGTCGTGTCCAGGCCAATCGCCAAGGTCGCCATGCCGGTGACAGTGTTGCCGGCCGAGTCGGCTACAGTGTAGCTAAGGCTCGAATTCTGACTGACGGCGTCGGGCGTCGGGGTGAAGGTCAGCGCCGTCAGCTGAGCCACGGTGAGGATCTGGCTCAGCGTCAGCGCGGTCCCGCCGCTCGCCACCGTGCCGTCCGAGGGCAGCCCGGTGATCTTGACCGTCAGCGTCGAGGCGGCGTTGTCGGGGTCACTCGGCGCGGCGATGCCGATTGCCGTCGCCGCCGCGTTCTCCGCAACGCTCAGCGATGCCGCAATCGTCACCGGTGGGGTGTTGTCCGCTCCGATCGCCAGGCTCGCGCCGCCGGTGACGCTGTTCCCTGCGGCATCGGCAACCGTGTAGCTGAGGTTCGAGCTCTGGCTGAAGGTGTTGGCGGTCGGCGTGAAGGTTAGTGCCGTCAACTGAGCCACCGTCAGGGTCTGGTTCAGACTGACCGCGGCCCCCCCGCTCATCACCGTGCCGTCCGAGGGCAGCCCGGTGATCGTGACCGTCAATGCCGCGGCCGGGTTGTCCGGGTCGCTCGGGGCGGCGATGCCGATCGCCGTCGCCGCCTCGTTTTCCGCCACCGTCAGCGAAGCCGAAATCGTCACCGGCGGAGTGTTGTCCGCTCCGATCGCCAGCGTCGCGCTGCCGGTGACGCTGTTCCCGGCCGGGTCGGTGACCGTGTAGCTGAGGCTCGAACTCTGGCCGAAAATGTTCGTCGCCGGGGTGAAGGTCAGCGCCGTCAGCTGTGCCACGGTGAGGACCTGGTTGAGCGTAACCGTCGTCCCGCCGCTGGCGACCGTGCCGTCTGACGGCAGCCCGGTGATCTTTACCGTCAACGCCGAAACCGGGTTGTCGGGGTCACTCGGCGCGGTGATGCCGATCGCCGTCGATGCCGCGTTCTCCGCGACGGTCAAGGACGCCGGGGTCGTCACTGGCGGCGTCGTGTCAGCGAAGACGGTGACCTTCGTGCCATTGCCGCCATCATTCTGTGCGCTGAAGGCAAGGCCGCTGTAATTCTCGCTGTCGAGCTGCAATTGGACCGAGCCGTTGTCGCCGGCGACGGTCAAGACGTTGGTCAAGGTGTCGAGGCTGGCGGTGGCGTCGTTGCCGGCGTCGCTGAGCGCCGTCAGGTCGACCACGTCGTGCGGTGCGGTGAAGCCCGCAATCGTGCCCGGCAATGTCACATTGCTGGTGATCTTGAGCGTCACGTAGTCGGCGCCCGGGGCGAATTTGACGGTGCCGAAATTGCTCAGGCTGAGGCTGTTGTAATTCGCCGTCAGCGGGGACGCGGCGCTGCCCACCAGTTCCAGCGTATTGGTCGCCCCGGCGGACCCGGAGCCGCTAACCCCGCCGGTCAGCGTGTAGCCGTGTTCCACGATCAGCAAATTCGCGCCCGACCCGCCAAAGCTGATCGCAGTGCCGACGCCGCCGATCGTCCCGGCATCGGTGACCGTGCCGCCGGCGCCGAGCACGATGGCGGGACCGGAACTCGCGACGATCAGGCCGGCGTTGAAGATCGTCGGGGCGGCGATCGTGCCGTAAACCGCCGGCCCGGCAGCCGCAATCGTGCCGGTCGCCGCGTTGTCGAGATAGCCGCCGCCCGACAGGGTCGCCGTCAGCCCGATCGAGCCGCTGTTGACGAGGGTCGCCGGGTCGACCACAAGGCTGCCCAGGCCGGTGAGCGACCCGGTGTTGGTCAAGGTTCCGAGATCGCTCAGCGTGACGCCGCTGGCAATCGAGTTGCTTCCGATGATCGTCCATTGTGCGCCGACATCGACCTTGATCGCGCCGAAGCCGTAGAAGCTGGCGCCGAGCCCGGTAATCGTGCCGGCGCTCGCCGACGAAGCGAGTTCAAGGATGTTGCCGGTGCCGGTCGCGATGGCGACCCCGGTCAGAACGGCGCCGGGATAAAGCTTTAGCAGTTCGTTGCCGCCGAGCATGCGCACCGAATAGCGGCCGGCGGTGATCGTGCCGTGGTCGATGATGGTGCCGGCGGCGCCGATTCGGATGCCGTCAGCGCTAATTGCCAGGATCGTCCCGAAATTGCTGACCGTGCCGCCGGTGTCGGTGACGCCGTATTCCTGACCGCGGATCAGACCCGCGGTGGAGTTGTTCGAAACAACTCCACCTGCGGCGAGTGCGATGCCGACCGACGTGGCGATTCCCGGATTGCCTTCGATCGTTCCGGAATTGATGACGGTCAGACCGGCGTTGTAGCCGTAGACGGCGTTTGATCCGAGAATCAATCCGCCGGCGCCGTTGGTGACGGTACCGCCGCCCTGCATGTAAATCCCGGCATTCCCGGCCGAATTGGTGATCGCGCCGAAATTGCTGATCGTGCCCGCACCACCGGCAAGCCCGTCAATGACGGGAGCGAAACCGGCGCCGCCCGAACCGGTGCGGGTGATCCCGGCGGTCGAGAGGTTCTCGAAATACCCGCCCGGCGCCAACAGGAAACTGTACTCGGCGCCGCCGATCGCCCCGGCATTGATGAGTGTCCCGGAAACCTCCAATGTCCCGGAGTTGGTCAGCGTGACGCCGACGCCGAGCGTGTTGGTCCCGGCCAAGACCCAGGAAGCCCCGGCATCGACGGTCCCGGTGGTAAAGCCGACGAAATCCGCCCCGACCCCCGTCAGTGTGCCCTTGCTGGCCGCCGAGGCGAATTCCAGTGTGTTCGTGCCGCCGCCGCCGGAGGCCGTGCCCTGGATCAGCAAGGGGCCTGGAATCAGCTTCAGAAGGTCGTCGCCGGCGCCAAAGGCGATCGCGGTGGCGGCGCTGCCGATGATCGTGCCGCTGTCAACCACGGTTTGACTTGCGGTGCCCGAAGTGCTGCCTCCGAGCGGGGGCCCGATCCCGACTTGCCCGGTTATCGTGCCGTAGTTGAAGATCGTGCTCGCGTAATTGAAGTTGAGCCCGATGCCGACCCTCACACCGCTGATCAGCGCCGCCGTCGAGCCCACGGCGCCGTTGGTGATCGTCCCGCCGCCACCAAGGGCGATGCCCACGCCGACGGCCTGATTGCCCGCGATCGTTCCGAAATTGACGACCGTCCCAGCCCCGCTTTGGAACACGATACCGTGGTTGCCGCCCTCGATCAGCGCACCCGTCGCCCCACTCGGACCGTTGGTGACGAGGCCGCCCGCGGCAAACCGGGCGCCGGCGCCGAGCGGGTCCGCGGTGATGAGCGTGCCGAAGTTGGTGAGCGTGCCCCCGCCCTTGAAGGCCACCGCGGCAAGCTCGTCGGCGGTCAGCCCAGCGCCCGCACCGCCGGTGATCAGTCCCGACGCCGACCCGCTGGCCCCGTTGGTGAGGCTGCCGCTGTACAAGTATGCCCCGACGCCGAGGGTGGACGTGCCCGATAACGTGCCGCGATTGTCGATAGTGCCGGAGCTGGCGATAACGACTCCGTATTTGGCTCCGGCGATCAGCGCACTTGCGGTAAACGTCAGCGCGATCCCGCTTCCGGTTACCGTCGCACTCGAGCTCAAGCTCACCGAGCTGCCGATGATGTTGGTAACCGTCGTTCCGGATGGAATGCCGGGTCCGGCAACGGCGTCGCCGATCGCGATCCCGGACGTCTTCGACAGGTTGGTGACAGTGTTGCTTCCGGACGTCGTATCGCCGGTGGCCTCAGTTTCGCTAAAACCGTTAGTGACAGTGCCGCCGGCCGTCAGGTCGATCCCGATGCCGGTATAGCCGGTGATCGTGCCGGCATTGGTGACCATGCCGGCGGCGCCGCTGATGTCTACCCCGGTATATATCCCGCCCGCGGTTATCAGCCCAGACGCGGAGTTGTTAACGGTCCCGCCTGAGCTCAGGAATATCGCGGCGCCGTAGGTTCCGGTGATCGCCCCGCTGTTGACGACTGTCCCGCTGGTGCCGCCTATCCCAATGCCGTCAAGGCCGCTGATCGTGTTCGAATTATTGATATAACCGCCAGCTGACAGGACGACCCCTTGCGAGGCGCCGTAAAGCGTTCCACTGTTGATAAGGGTGGTGAAGCCCCGCGACGTAGCGCCCCACCGGCCGCCGCTGACCGTGCCGCTATTGGTGATCGTGCCGGCACCCTGGAGCACGATCGCGTTGCCGGAGGCGGTGATCATGCCGGTGTTGTTGACGCTGCCTCCGCCGAGATAGATCCCCTGATAGCCATATCCTGCGTTTGCTCCGGTGGCGACGATCTTCCCATCATTCACGACGGTCGCGATGCCACCGAAAATGGCCTTGCCAGTGCCGTTGTTGTTTACGGAACCGCTTGACGTGACGCTCAACAGTGCCGCCGTGTTCAGCGTAACGCCGCCAATTATCTTGCCGGCGTTGACCAGGGTGCCGGCATCAATCAGCGTTCCCGAATTGGCCAGCGTTCCCGAATTGATCAGCGTTCCCGAGTCTGTCAGCGTCGTGCCGCTGGCGAGCGAATTGCTGCCGGTGATCGTCCACTGCGCGCCGCTGTCGACGGTCAACGTCTTGAAACCGGTGAAGTTGCTGCCGAACCCGCCGATCGTGCCGCTGCCGGAACCCGCAGCGAGTTCGATCGTCAGCACGCCGCCGGGGTTGGTGGCGACGTCGCCTTGAAAAGCGGCGCCCGGATGGACGATCAGCCGGTTGGTGCCGTTGCCGAAGAGGATGGCGTGGATACCGCCGGAGAGCAGGCCGAAATTGACGACGGTCAGGTTTCCGGACGACAGCTCGCGTATGGCGTCGAGGCCGCCGCCGTTGATTGTCCCGTAATTGATGACCGTGGTCGTGAGGGTGTCATTCAGATGGAGGCCTTCCTCGCTGCCGGTGATCAGCGCGGCGGTGCTGCCGCTCGCACCGTTGACGATGGTGCCGCCGCCGGTGGAGACGATGCCGTAGCTGCCGTTGGTGCTGCCGGTGCCGCCGTGGATTGTCCCAAAGTTGCGAATCGTCCCGCCGCCATCGAGGTGGATTCCGGTGACGTACTTGCCGTAGGCGGCGATCAGCGCGCCGGTCGCGCCGGTGCTGCCGTTGGTAATCGCCCCGCCGGTGGTCAGGTCAACGCCGTAGCTGTAGTCGCCCGCCGCCTCGATCTTGCCGAAGTTGACGACGGTGCCCACGGCGCTGCTGAACAGCACCCCCCCACTCCCGCCGAGGATGTATCCGCTGCCACCGCTGCTTGGACCGTTGATCAGGGTGCCGGTGCTGCTGACGTTGACCCCGATCCCGCCGGGGTTGGGGGCGCTGATCGAGCCGGTGTTGGTGATCGTCCAGGTTGCGCCGCTCGGGGCGTACAGTGCCGTGGCGACGGGAGCAGAGATCGTCCCGGTGACGTAGGTTGGGTCGTCGGTCGCCGGGTTCAGGGAAATCTGACCGTTGACGCCGCTGATCGTTCTCGACATTCAACCCCCCGCGTCCGCGTACGGGCCGATAATAAACGCCATGCCCGACTTTCTCTCAACCAATACGCACGTGAAAAGAAGGGTGCGAGCCGTTTTGATGCCGCGGTGGTAGCGGCGCGAACACGGCTGCGGCTGATTCGGATGACATCGTTCACCTTCATCTTCGGCGTGCTGCCGCTGGTGATCGCTACCCGGTCCGGCAGTTCGGGTCTACTATGGTGAGGGTCGGCTTCGGGGCAAACTGAGCCGTCTGACGCCGTGGCGGCTAACAGCCGTTTGTGGGTGCTGAGCCGACCTTCCGCGACCACCTGCCTGGACAATCCCGGGTACCCCGACTCTCACCAACAATCGTTTCCGCAAGCCGGGCATAATGACGGCCGGCCAGGCCCGGGATAAAGGTTGATCGGTGGGCACCTCTGGTGGTTGGCCTTGATCATGCGCGTCCGGTCTATTACATCACATCATACGGTCGTTGGGCCGTTCGTAATAGCTGCCGGGGGCAAGATAATGGGCGACAGCTTCGTATCGTATCTCCGCGTCTCGACCGACCGGCAGGGCCGCTCCGGCCTCGGAATTGAGGCACAGCGCGCCGCCGTTGCATCCTACCTCGCCGCCTTCGGTGCGGAACCGATCACGGAATTCGTCGAGGTGGAAAGCGGGAAGCGCGCCGACCGCCCGGAACTCACGCGAGCGCTGGCGGAATGTCGGGTGCGGAAGGCAACGCTGGTCATCGCGAAGCTCGACCGCCTCGCCCGCGATGCGCATTTCCTGCTCGGGCTGCAACGCTCCGATATCGCGTTCACGGCGGCGGACATGCCGAACGCTAACCGGCTCACGGTCGGCATCATGGCGATGGTCGCTGAGGAAGAGCGCCGCGCGATCTCCGAGAGGACCAAGGCTGCGCTTGCCGCGGCCAAGGCGCGCGGTGTGAAACTCGGCGGCCGGCCGGAGAGCCTCAAGAACACTGAACTGGGGCGGCAAAGGGGTGCCGAAGTGCGACGGGCGAGGGCGGCCACGCGCGCGAAGGATCTGGCACCGGTCATCGAGGCCATTCGCGCCGAAGGCGTTACCAGCGCCGCCGGCATCGCAAAGGCATTGAACGAACGCGGCATCCCCACGGCTCGGGGCGGCAAATGGCAGGCCGTGCAGGTGCAGCGGCTTGAGCGGGCGCGGCGGTAGATTGGCTCCTTCTGATTCCTGTTTCCACCCTGAACCGAGGGTTTGGCAAGTCGCGCCGACGCGGCCGGCGCTGAGTGAAAGGGTAGAGGATCACGATGCCCGGAGATGGCCGATGAAGCTGCCCGCCGATTGTCCTTATGCGGTGACTTCCCCGAGGGGGATTTTAGGAGCCGTGATCGAGGCCGTGCCGTGCTGCCGCGCCCATTGCCTGTTCCGGTCGTTGGGTGACGGCGAGGTCCCGCTCTGCCGGAGCTGGGGGACCGAAGTCTACCGCTTCACCTGGGATAGCTCGTTCGACGGCGATGCCGTGGTGCGCATCGCCCGGTCCAGCGATGAGATCATGCTCTCTCGCGTCTATCGTCCGTCGCATTTCGCCCGTACTGAGCGCAGCGATGCGAGCCTGACCGTCGCTGATTGGGCGCGCTTGCAAGACGCGCTGATCGCCGCGAGCTTCTGGGCGCTTGAGCCGCACGGCGAGGTACACGGTCTCGACGGCGCCTATTGGACGGTCGAGGGCCGGCGCAAGGACATTTTTCGCGCCGTGCATCGATGGAGCCCGCACGGTGCGATCCACGACCTTGGCTGGCTGTTCTTCGCCTTGGCCGGACCACCGCTGGCGGAAGCCGGGCTCTACTGAGCGGCCTCGCGAGACCCGCCGTTCAGCCGGTGCATCCGGAGGCCCAAACGAAAAGCGGCAGATCCGAGTGACGATCCGACCGAGCGCGGGGCGGCGGAACGAGACCGGCAGGACCAAACTCGAGGAGCGGCAACGACACGTGACCTTGTGCGGTAAGAACCAGTACAGCTTCACCGACTGCGATCAGCTCGACATATTCCGTCGCAGCCGTTTCCGCGGCGCGGCGGAGCGGGAATAGGTTCACGGTGGCTCCGGTCACCGGCCATGTACCGATCGCAGGCAGACCCGCAGTTACGCCGCCACGCTCCTCCCGCAAGCGTAACTCGGCGTCCTCGCGCTCGAACGCTAACCAGATTGGGACGACGCTGGAAAATCGACGGCGGCGGTTGGTGCCGAGGACACGGAGCGCCCGGATCAGGTCGGCCTTGCGGACAATGAGCTTGAGGGACTCCAAGCCAACCTCCAGATTGCCCGTCCCCCACATTCTCGCGGAGCGAAACCAATCCCCTCAGCGCTGATTGGGACCCTACTCTAAATCATCCCAGGGAAAATCGTCGGGAAGCTCGTCGCCCTCGATCGAGATATCACTACCTCGCGATAGCAGAGCCCGCGCTTCGTCGAGCCAATTGTCGAAGTCACCCTTACGGTAGCCGTCGATTGAGCAGCTGAACATCTCACTGCTCTCCGTGTCGCCTCCCACTTTTGGGTCATAGTTATGGAAGCCTTCGCCCAACTTAATCCAAGTCTCTGTGATTTGGAGGTTCACCCATCGACAAGTGATCCCACCATGAATTTCGGCGTCGTAGTCTCTAAGGTCAATGGTTATGGTGAAGTCAACGTTCGGTGTATTCTTTGGCAGTCGCTCAAGAGCTAAAATACATATCGATAGGCGGTAAATGTTAGCTGCGGTTTGGGTGGGGAGGTGTTGGCGTATAAGCCACGAGAGTTCCCCAATAGGATCGCCCTCGGGATCAAGGGGGAAGGTTCCTTCGTTAGGCTCGTCAGGCACGTCCTCCGTACCAGCCGAGCCAATATCGTCCTGGTTTCTTGTTTCAACCTCTTGCCGCTTCACATTTTGTAAACTGGACATCAGCGCCTGGTACTCGCCCGGCTTGCGCCCCGACTCGCTCTGGCCGGGGAGGTCTTCCGGCGGCTCCTGGTTGTCCTGCGGCGGCTTCTCCGGTGGAAACTCGATCAATGTCGTCCGGACGATTTCCTCCGCCTGCTGGCGCTCCGCCGGGCCGGGGTTCTTGTGACGTGCCAGGAGGCCGTTGAACATCGCCTGGGCCTCCAGGCTCTTCTGCTTGAGGTGCTGGTCGAGCCGGCCGTGGCGGCGCAGTTCCATATACATCTGCGGGACCTGCTCTCTCATCGCCAGCAGGTACGGCTCCCCGAAATTCATCACGGCCATAACCGGTCTCCTCAACCGGTTGCTCCCGGGTAACGTGTTGGACCGCCGAAGCAACGCTCGGTTTTCCTATTTTGATCAGTATATCGAGGTGCGCATTTTGAACAAATGGCTTCGCTTCGCGCATGGACCTGCGCGAGGTCTTCGCCACCAACCTGCGACGCCTGCGGCACGAGAAGGGGCTGTCGCAGGACGATCTCGCCTACGAGGCCGAGGTCAGCCGGAGCTACCTGGCCCAGCTTGAAAGGGGCTCCTACTTCGCCAGCCTAAAGATCGTCGGTCGGCTGGCCGAAGCTTTGAACGTCGAACCGGCCGAGCTGCTGAAGCTGCCGCTTCCGCGCGAAACGCCGGACCAGCGCTGAATCACATCGGGTGTTGGGCGACGGCTTGTATGAGAGACGGGATGGCTACGGACTAACGGGTGAGAAGATTTCCACATGCTCCTCAACCTGATCGGCGAGGGGACGATCAGTGCCGATGCGGACCAAGCGATACCCGCGGTCTTCGAGGCCCTCTCGTGCCCGAATGTCCTCCTGCCGGTGCACGGGCTGATCATGCTGTGGCCCATCAATGAACACGCAAATACCCGGTCCCGAGCCTCGCGAATAATAGAAGTCGGGCTGTACAAAGATGTCCGCCACCGGCGTGTACTGCGCGAAATCGGGCAGGCGGAGCCTGGTCTTGTATAGGTGGTCAAGAAAGTTGCGCTCGAACGAGGACGCCGGGTCGGTGCGTTCCCGCAGCCAGGCGTATTGCTCGTCGTACGAACGGCCATCCGACCGAACCGGCACAAAGAGCGCGAGGCGAAGCAGGAAGTCCCGGACGTGGTGCCGGTTGAGATAGCGATGATCGACCTGGTTCGCGTAGCTGAGAAGGCAATCGTAACAGGCCGCCGGACAGCGCTCTTTCCACTCCGGAAGCTCCCCGCCGGTCGCGTCAAAATGCAGGAGGCCGAGCGCGGTTCGCGCGAGCCGCGGAAACGCGCCGGGCTCCCCGATCAGGCGGTCCCAGACGCCGATCCCTCCCTCGGCCGCCTCCCATAGGATGATGCGCCGTTGCGACTCGGCGCCGATCAACTCGACCGCGATCTCCTGTTCCTCGATTTGGTAATCGAGCTGG
>Ga0206992_1082_pt1 | contig 15154 bp, 10 predicted proteins | sample Alteio_BWMinCont_6_FD_153267 | JGI IMG/M metagenome (GOLD analysis project Ga0206992, IMG submission 153267) | Enriched cells from forest soil in Barre Woods Harvard Forest LTER site, Petersham, Massachusetts, United States -... | ecosystem: Environmental > Terrestrial > Soil > Temperate forest >... | reverse complement strand
TGAAATTGATTCGCTTGGATGAATTGGTCCCGATCGCGCAACTGTCGCAATGGCTGAGCCAGCCGGGGAAAGAACCACCGGCTGGCTAGCTAGGGAGTTTTTTTTTGCGGGGTCAGCGGCCGGGGCCGGACCAGCAGCCGGTTTTCGTACAGCCGGTGGTTCTTTCCCCGGCTGGCTCAGCCATTGCGACAGTTGCGCGATCGGGACCAATTCATCCAAGCGAATCAATTTCACGGCGGCCATCTCCAGCAATACGTGGCCATGATTGGTGCCGCGCAGCCGGTTCTTGGTCGTTGTCAGTATGTCGAGTCCCGCCAGAATCGAATCGATCGGCAGGCTTACCGCATGTTGATGAGCTTTCTCGCGATTGGCCTCGGCCAGCGAAAGGTCGGGGAAATCCTTGCCAGCGCAGTTGAGGACCATCAGATTGCGCCAGTATTCGATCAACTGGTCGAGCAACTCGCCGACCTGCAAACCTTCTTCCACATATTTTCCGAGTATCTCGAAAGCCGCGCCGGGATCTTTCGCGATCAGAGTATCGACGAGCGCCAGCACCCTGTCGTCGGTAGCTGTTCCCAGTAGCTGATGCAGTTTCTCGGCGGTGAGTTTTTCGCCTCCGAAGGCGAGGAGCTGGTCGAGCAACGATTGGGCATCGCGCATCGAGCCGCCGGCTCGCCGGGCCACGATCATCAACGCATCATCGTCGGCCTGTTTGCCCTCCGCGGCGACGACCTGCTTGAGGCGTTCGGCGATTTTCGCCGAACTGATTCCCGCGAAATCGAAGCGCTGGCAGCGCGACAGGATCGTGAGGGGAATCTTTTGATATTCTGTTGTCGCGAAAATGAATTTGACGTGCGGCGGCGGTTCTTCGAGCGTCTTCAGGAGCGCGTTGAACGCTTGTTTCGTGAGCATATGGACTTCGTCGATAATGTAGATCCGGTAGCGGGTTCGGCTTGGTCGAGTCGCAACGTTTTGGCGAAGGGCCCGCACTTCGTCGACGCCGTTATTGCTGGCCCCGTCGATTTCCAGAACGTCGATGTCCTGACCGCTGGAAATGGCCTGGCAGATTTCACAGGTATCGCATGGGGTGGGAGTCGGCCCTTTCTCGCAGTTGAGCGCTTTGGCCAGAATGCGGGCGGCCGAGGTTTTGCCGACCCCGCGGGCCCCGGTGAAGAGATAGGCGTGAGCGACCCGGTCAGTGAGAATGGCGTTGGTCAGGGCCTTCGCGACCGGTTCCTGCCCGACGAGGTCGTTGAATTGCTGAGGCCGATAGCGTCTGGCGACAACGGTATATTCCGTTGCCTGTGACGAGGGTTCTGCTTCAGGGGTTGTGCGTGCCTTCTGTTTCGCCATGCCGATTCAGCCATCTACGGAGGTTGCTCAATTGCCGCTCCTCTCATTCTGTGCGACCGGCACGGTTTTTTCCATCGCCTCGGGAACAATAATTGCTTTCTTGATCCCCGTCGGCGTCACCGGCTTCTCGTTTTCGGGAGGCACGTCGGCGCTTTGCAGCGGCTGTTCGGCGATTTTTTTGACCACGTCCAGGCCCTTGCTCACCGAGCCGATGATCGTGAACTTGCCGTCGAGCAACGGAGCTGGACCAAGCGTGATATAGAATCGGCAGCCGGCGCTATCGGGGTTCTCTTCGTGCCAGAAGCCGACCGTCCCTTCCTCGTGCTTCAGGTTTTGCTGGAATTCCGAGCGCAGGAAGTAGCCGATGTGGCCTAAGCCGTCGTCGCCCGTGCCAGTTGGGCAGCCGGCAAGCACCATGTCGAGCCGGGTCTTCTGGCCGTCGATCTCCGATTGCTGATGAATGACTCGTTCGAACTGCAGGCCGTCGTAGTAGCCGGCGTGGGTCAATGCGATGATGTTGCGAACGTGATTCGGAGCGATCTCGGGCCGTAATTTGATCTCGATCGCCCCCAGCGAGGTGTCGAGCTGCAAGGTGTAGCGGATCGGCTTGGCGGACGAGTCGACCAACTTGACCTTGGACCAGGACGATTCGATCTCGACGCGCAACGGGCCCGACTTTTTCCCGCCCAAAGTAACGTCGGGCGGAAACTGGTGGCCTTCCAGGACTTCGGTGATGGCGGCTTGTTCGAAGGTCTGATTGAAGTTGACGTCGGCCTCAACCGAGTTTTCGCCCGTACCGGTTTGCGGAGTCCCAGCGCCGCCCTGTTCCCCGACATTTGGACCGACCTCGACCTTGGCGTTCCCGGGCGCGGGTTTTTCGGAGCAGCCTGCGAGGGAAATGCCCAGGGCCGCTCCGGCGATTCCGCCGGCAATCGCAAGCTTACGAAGATGATCCTGCCACGTTGCCATCATGGTCGCGCTCCATCGTCCCGGAATTTCGCTGATACGGGGCGGGGACAATAAGCGATGTGAGGCTGGAGGTCAAGTGCCGTTTTCGGGTGGTGCTATGAACGCATGAACGGGGTGTAGCCAAGTTCTCTGGTGGTGTTCGGGGGAATTGGGTAAGGGAGGGGTAACTGAATTGCTCACCCCTTAACAAGGACGTTATATGGACGCCAAAGTGACGATCGAAGTCGACCAGAAGCACGAAGGGATTGTACGGCGAGCCTTGGCGATGGCTGAGGAAATGGAGCAGCTGGCGTTGACTGCGCCTGATGGGACGGTTTTCGATGCCTGCGAAGGCGCGGTCATTGAGAAGGGGCGAACCTTGCAAGCACAGGTGCTCTCCGATGCGGTGGCTCGACGAATCGAGACCGCCGAAAAAAAGGGGCGCCGATCCGTGTGTGCGAGTGCGGACGCAAGAAAGAAAACCGAGGTCCGAAAGAACGCCAGCTAATGAGCGCTGTTGGCGAGGTGTTCTTCAAGCGCCGTTACTGGCAGTGTACGTGTGGCGGCGATGGCTCCTATGCGGCCGATGCCCTTTTGGGCGTGGAAGGGCAGCGCTACAGCAAGACAGTGCAGAAGCACTGTTGCCGTCTGGCGGCGGAGATATCGTTCGCGTCCACCAGCGAACACATGCATGAGATGTTAGGAGTAGACCTTTGCCCCGAGACGGTGCGGAAGGAAGTAGAGGGACACGCCAAAAAGATGGCTCGGTTTCAAGCCGAGGACACAACCAGCGAAGAGGTCTTCCAAAAAGCGGCAGGGGAAGTCGAGTTCACGACCGACGCGGGCAAGGTCAACACGCGTGAAGAAAGCTGGAAAGACTTGAAAATCGCAGTGATTTCCAAGCGAACAGCAGGTGAGCCGACGTCGCCGGATAATTGGAAGAAGCAGCGTTTGCCGGTACCGACAATGGTACTCGCATATGCGATGATCGCCACGGCAAAGGAGTTTCGCAAGACTTGGCCGTCACGATTAGGTCGGCTGGGCGTGACGTGTTGGGCGAAAGTGCACGTTTTGGCTGACGGCGCCAGCTGGATCTGGAAGGCGGTGCAGCGATCGCTCACGGGGTGTATGCAAACGCTCGACTTTTATCATGCCTGTCAGCACTTGAATCAATGCGCAAAACGCATCTACGGCGAAGAGACAAGCGAAGCCAAAGCCGCGTATAAACATGCCCGCGGTTTGTTGATTCGTCAGGGCTGGGCGGGTGTCTGTCAATGGGTGAGTGAACTGCTTGGAGCTGCCGACGAATCGGAACGTGAACGTCGCCGCAAAGCGACGGAGCGTCTCATCGGCTACTTCTCGAAACACACGAGTCGCCTGAACTACGCCGAACGGTTACAAGCGGGTCAAGCGATCGGCAGCGGCCAAGTGGAAGGTGAGGCGAAGACGCTGGGCCTGCGCCTGAAGCGCCGCGGCGCTCGATGGAACCTAGGCAACGTAAGGCCTATGGCCAGTCTGGTTTGTGTGCGCCATACCTCCCAATGGGAGTCCTATTGGGCAGTGGCCGCCTGATCACTACAAGAGAAGTTGGCTACACCCCATGAACGCAAATCGCACAGATTCCCATTTACATGTTGCACCGTTTATGGGATGCCGCTGGGGATCGACCAATTCTCCTCGCCCTACACGAGAAATTGAGATGCTCGAAATGAGCGTCAAATTCGCCTCCCAATCCACATCAGGAATTACGACATGCAGGGCCGGATCCGTGCATTGATCCAGGCGGCCCTGGGGGGCTGTCTGCTGGCGGGCGCTCCTTCCGCTTGCCGTTTCGCAAATCCCACTCCGTTTCCAACCCCAGCTGAATCAGGACTCAACACTCGCGACCTGATTGATCCTGTCGCCCAGGACGAGGCTGATGACCTAACTCCGGCAAAGCAACTGGCTGCGGCGGCCGAGCGCATCCGCAAGGACCGGCAGCAAAAACTTTCGGAGCAATCCAGGAACGAAGGCGGCGCGACAGCCACGCAGCCCGATCGTAGCATCCTGTGTTTGTCCGGAGGAGGGTCATTCGGAGCATACACGGCTGGATTTCTGATCGGCTGGTCGCAACGAGGCGACCGCCCGTGCTTCGACGTGGTCACGGGCATCAGCACCGGGGCGCTGATTGCCCCGTTTGTCTTCCTCGGACCGAAGTACGACGAACAATTGAAGCGGTTGTACACCACGGTCGAGACCAAGGACATTTACAAGGTTCACTCTTTCTGGGGGCTGTTCGACGAGTCCTACGCCGACACCTCGCCGATGGCCGGCCGCATCGACGCTTTTGTTTCCGCCTCAGTCATGCAGGATTTGGCGGCAGCCCATCGCAAAGGCAGGCGGCTGTACATTGGGACAACGGAGGAAGAGGGGAAGCAGTTCGTCATCTGGGACATTGGGGCGATTGCCGCTCGGAATGGGCCGGGCGATCGGGAGCTGATCGCAAAAGTAATGCTCGCTTCGTCGGCGGCGCCTGGCTTCTTCCCCGCGGTCCAGATCGAGGTTACCGTTGACGGAGTCCGACACACCGAGCGGCATGTCGACGGCGGCGTATCGCAAGCCCTCTTCTACCGGCCCCCGTATGTTGCGCCCGACGATCGGTCTAACGTCGCCGCCCGAGATCTTGCCGGGGCCAAGGTGTACGTGATCGTGGCCGGCAAGCTGTACGCTGATCCGGAAGTAATTCGGCCGTGGTCTGTGAACAGTGCCGGCAAGAACGTGACGACTCTCATTTACGCTCAGGCACGCGGCGACCTTCAGCGGTTGTACACTGTCTGCCTGCTGACCGGCATGGACTATTACGTGTCGGCCATTCCGGCCGAGTATCATACGACTCGATCAAGCGCTGATTTCAGCTCCGTTTCAATGTCCGCTCTTTTTGAGGAAGGTCGGCGGGTGATCTCTTCGCCAAATCCATGGCGGACACTGCCGCCCGGAATTGGGACGGGAGAGAGCGTCCTAGCGCGTCAGGGCCCGAGCTTAACATACCGGCCTCGGGGGCCTCTCTTGCCAATCAGCGGCCTGAAAGGCGTGCAGATCCCCCCATTCTTCCCTGTCACCGACCGCGACGGCATCCAAGCAGTCCCGCCCGCGCCGATTATCAAATAATGTTGTTGATAGCAAGTCAGTACACATCGAGAAGGCAAATCGGTGGTGGGTGACGGGTGAAAGGCAAGAAATCGCAACGAATCTGTCGATCTTCACCCACAACCTGCCGTCCGATATTGTCATTTGGCACGAAGGAAGGTATTGACGTCGTCCATGAATACCTTCCTTTCTCTCGCGCTGCTCACCCTGACATCGGGCGCCCAACCGGAGCCGTTGCAGTCTCGTGAGGCGATCGTTGACCGAGGCGAAGTCAAAGCCGGCATGCCGCTCGTGCAGAAATTCGCACTGACCAATTCCGGGCAGACCGCTATCGGCATCACGGAATTGAACGCGGGCTGCGGGTGCGTGAGACCGCGCGTTTCGAAGAAATCGCTTCAGCCGGGCGAATCGACGGAACTGGAGGTCGAGGTCAACACGCTTTCGCAGAATGTCGGGCCAAACGTATGGAAACTGGATGTCCGCTACCAGCATGGGCCGGAGGGCCAGCGGATGTTCAGCAGCCTCGAGCTCAAGATCCAAGGGAAGATCGTTCGCGAAATCGCCGTCGAGCCGGTATCCCTTTTTCTTTCGATCGAGCGCGAAGCCACGCACATCGTGACAGTGACCGATCGCCGGATCAAGCCAATCAAGCCGTTGACGATCACGTCGGCGCGCTGCGAATCGAAACACGTCAAGCTGGATCTGACGGCAACGGGAGCGAACCGGCTGGGCCAACAAATCCAACAGGTGCACGTGACCGTTCTCGAAACGTGCCCGCCAGGTCACTTCATGGAGAATCTTCTTCTGCTCACCGACGATCCGGAATATCGCGAGTTGCGGGTTCCATTGATGGTGACCCGGCGAGCGCCGGGCCAAGCCGTCGCCACGCCGGAGCAGATAGACCTTCGTCTGGCCAAGGGACAGAACACGGCATCGGGACTGGTGCGGATGAGGACTCCCGATGATACGCCGGTGATTGTGGAGCGAATCGAGGCCGACAATCCGGCGGTCCGATTCAAATGGGCGGCCGGGCCGGGTTCGATGGCGACGTTGCGACTCGGAGTGGAGCTGGACAGTGAAAGGAAGCCGGGACTGGCGACGGTAAAGGTTTGGCTGAAGGAGCCCAAGGCGCAGGTGATTGTGATTCCGCTGTCGTGGCAAGTGCCGTAGTGTTTCGGCCGCATCCCGGTACACGCCGAAGAGCGGCACGCGCCATCTCCGAGCGAAACGCCCGCGCACTATTCAATTTCAACTGATCTCGTCAGGGTGCACCACCAACGATCGCCCCCGTCCTCCCCCATTGAACCCGGTGAACGCAGACAGGTTGGGGAGAGTTGGGGAGATGTGCTTCGCTGGATTATCCACTTGCTTCACTGATTCCGCCGGTCTAGTCTGGTTATTCGATGAACACGCAATTTTCTTCTTCGATCGCCGGGCAACCGACTGAACGGCCGACGCGCTATCGCTACGTGGTCCTCACCTATCTTGCCGCGCTCACATTCATCCTTTACCTCGACCGTGTCTGCATTAGCCAGGCAGGCCCGGAAATCCAGCGCGAGATGGAGCTGAACGAAACGGAACTGGGCTACGTTTTCGCCGCTTTTACGCTGTCTTACGGTTTGTGCATGTCGGCCGCCGGCCGGTTAGGCGATCGCTTCGGCTCGCGCGGCGTGCTTGTCGCCATCGTAACCTGGTGGTCGGTCTTCACCGCTTTGACCGGCGCTTCCACGGGTTTTCTCATGTTGCTGGCGGTGCGATTCATCTTCGGCGCCGGGGAAGCGGGCGCGCTGCCGAACTGCGCTCGCATCTTGTCGCGCTGGTTTCCTCCGGAATCCCGCGGCTTTCCCCAAGGACTTCTGAACACTTCGGCGCTGATTGGAGGCGCCTTCGCGCCGACCGCGGCGGCGTTCACGATGCAATGGATCGGCTGGCGTTGGATGTTTGTGGTGTTCGGATTGGTGGGCCTCGTGTGGGGAGCGGTCTTCTGGTACGGCTTCCGCGACGATCCCGCCAAGCATCCAAGGGTGAATTCCGCCGAACGCGATTACATTGAGCGCGGGCACGTCGATCGAACCGAAATCGAAGAACAACCGCGAGTGCCATGGCGTCTGGTGTTGCGAAGCCGCAATATCTGGCTGATGGGCTTTATCATTACCTGCGGTTCATTCGCGTCGTACCTGTACATGTTCTGGTATCCAAAATACTTGCAATCGGGTCGCGGCGTCGGAAAGGAGGAATCGGGCGTTCTGGCCAGTTTTGTCCTGGCCGGGGGCGCGCTGGGAAGCTTGGCCGGCGGCTTCCTGAGCGATTACGTGACGCGGCGGACGGGCGGCAGCAGGCGATCGCGCTCTCTCATTGGCGCGGTCACGCTGAGCCTGGCCGGCCTAGCGTTGTGGGTCTCCATTTCTCGCGACCGCGCGTTATGGGCGAGTCTCGTTACCGCGCTGGCCTTCTTCCTGTCCATGCTGCCGATCGCATCCTGGTGGGGCGCGGTCAGCGACATCAGCGGCAAGCACGTCGCCACGCTGTTCGGTCTCATGAACTCGATGGGCATTGTCGGTGGAATTGGTTCCCAGATTTTTTTTGGCAGGATGGCGGACGAGAACGCGGCGATGGGACTGAGCCGAAGAGCCCAATGGGACCCCGCATTCTATTACTATGTGGCCGTGTTGTTTCTTGGGGCGATCGCGTGGCTGTTCGTGGATTCTAGAAAGTCGGCCGTCGAAGAGCCGGTTGTGAAAACGGAACGAATCGATTGATGAACGGTGGGCCAAATCAGCGTTCGTGAAATTCGTAAAGTGATGGCATAACGACTTCGGTTCTCCTTGACCCTTGGAGGTATTCGCATGACTCCCCGGTTCAGCTTGCTAGTGTGCGTTGGGATGTTCGCCTTCCTCGTTTCCGGCTGCTCGCCTGGAAAATCGGATATCGAGAAATCGATCAAGGAGGAGATGAAAAAGACAAATAACGTCGAAATCACGTCGGTCAGCTTGACGAAGAAAGATGATGGCAGTTACGACGGAACGGCGACTGCGGCGAACGGCGATGTCTATGACGTAACGACGGCCGCGCCCAGCGGCGTGAAAATTGAGTGGAAGGCCCTGCCGGGGGAACCAATGGTCGAGCGACTGGTCCGCGAGGATATCGAGGCCAAATTCAAGGTCATAGTCAAGAGATTCAATCTCACCAAGCACGAACCCGGCAACTACACGGGTGTTGTGGAAACCGACGGCGGCAAAATCAAGGTAAAGACGCATATGGAAGGCGCGAATTTGCTCTGGGAACTGGAACCCGCGAAATGAGGAGACTCGGGACGATGAATTAGAAGAGAAAGCGAATCTCAACCGACGCTTGAAAGTCCTAACAGAAAATCCTGGATTTGGCGCTTTACTCTCCATCCCCGATCGGTTATAAGACAATATCTCTCTCAACAATCTCCCAAGTCGAAATCGAACTTTGATATCACGGTAGTTGCATTGAGCACGTGCAAACCACTCGCGGCACAACGATCAAAACACGTGGGAATCCTCGTGCTTCTGATCGTTGCGTTCGCGCCGGGACATGCCGAGGCGGCTTGCGGCAACTACGTACATATCATTCCAAATGGTGCATCGGCCCCCAGTTCGCAAGTCATCGACGGCGAAAAAGCCTTTGATCCGGAAACGTCTCCGCCCAGCGATCCTTCGACCCCCTGTCATGGCCCTAATTGTTCTCGCGGCTACCCGCCATTACCCCCAACAGTTCTCCAACACTCTTTCGCGGGCGGCGAGACCTCGGACTTGATCCTGAGTCAAGAACCGCCCCTGGTGAAACCACGAAGCACCTCGATGAATGAGTTATCGCCTGTGCTTCCGACTGTCCTCCTCACACCCATTTTCCACCCACCCCGAGTTTGAGTCACTTCAATGGGAGTCTAGCTCCGAGTTCGCGCAGGTGTAGGTCTGCGCGCCTTGGGGTGCGGCCTCCTCGGATCATTCATTATCGATTGCGATCCGTTCTCTGTTTCCCAAGTTGATCTGGGACGGCTGCGGCATTGCCGGCGAGCGTCTTGATTTGTCTTGGCCAATGCCGGCTCTCGACGAATTCCAAGCGATCGACTGGCGCCCGCTGCGTTTCAGATCGCGCCTATCTCTGCGCAAAAACAGGAAACAGATTCGGACGAATACAGCTTCCGGCTCCCGATGTTGTCGCGGACAGCGGACGCGTTTCTCGACTCGAGGAACGCGACGGCTCCCTATGTGGGCACTTCCGGGTGAATCTGCGCACGCGATCGTTGTCATGAGTCAATCTTGATTCTTCGAAAAGACCTTGTTGCGAGGGCCATCGATGTTGCTGAATTCTCAAGGATTGAAACGCCTAATTCTGAGCGGTCTCGTGGGTGGCTCAATCGCACTGGGCGTTGCGGCGATCCTCGATTCCATCTTGGCATCCAAGGAACCTGAGCCGAAATCGGAACTGGAACCGGCGCGCCCCGAATACAAACCGCGCCAGCCCATCGACACCAGTGGTTATGCGATTGTCATCCAGAATGTCGAGCCTTGGCCTGCCGACGCTTCCCTCGACGAGATCAGCACGTTGTGGCGCGAAACGGCGCAAAAAGGCATTCGCTTTATCGATCAGATTCTCGCGGATCCAGCGATTGTCGATGACAAACGATTTGAACAGCTTTCGCTAAGAGCCATGCTCGCCCATTTCGAAGGAGAACCGAAACAAGCAGCGAAACTTTTGGGGCAAGCGAGACTTCTCGTGCAAAGTACGCCCGAGCTGAGCGAGAAATACCTGTTCTCGGTCATCTACTACCAGGGTGTCACCGCGCTTCGCGAAGGCGAAACCGACAACTGCGTTTTGTGCCGAGGCGAAAGCTCTTGCATTCTTCCCATCTCCTCTCAAGCAGTACACACCAACCCCCGCGGTTCCCGCGAGGCCATTACGCACTTTACCGTGTATCTAAGCGAATTTCCTGACGATCTCGAGGTTCGTTGGCTGCTCAACTTCGCCCACATGACCCTGGGCGAACACCCCCACGAAGTCGATCCCAAGCACCTGCTTACGCTCGATCATTATCGCGGCCAGGACTTCGGCATGGGCAAGTTTCGCGACGTCGGACATCTAGCCGGCGCCGGCCGGTTGAATCAAGCGGGCGGCGCCATCATGGAAGACTTCGACAACGACGGTCTGCTCGACATTGTCGTCACCACCCTTGACCCGACGCAAGCGATGGCTTTCTACCGCAACAAGGGCGACGGCAAATTCGAGGATCGGACCGAGGCGGCGGGCTTGAGCAAGCAGCTGGGTGGCCTGAATTGCGCCCAGGCGGATTACAACAACGACGGATTCATGGACATATTCATCGCGCGAGGCGCCTGGGTCAAATATCCGATGCGTCCCAGTCTGCTGCGCAATAACGGTGACGGCACGTTTATCGATGTAACCAAGGAAGCCGGGCTATCGGACGCCGTCAACTCGAATTGTGCGATCTGGGGCGATTACGACAACGATGGCTTTGTTGACTTGTTCATTTGCTGCGAGCGGCAGCCGAACCGTTTATATCGCAACAAGGGAAATGGGACGTTCGAAGAGGTCAGCCGAAAGGCCGGTCTTCCCGCGGAAGTGCGGTTCTGCAAGGGCGCTGCCTGGATCGATTTCGACAACGACGGATTTCTGGACTTGTTCCTCAACAACATGAGGGGCCCAGCGCAACTGTTTCGGAATAACCGTGATGGGACCTTCACCGATGTTACCGCGAAAATGGGGATCAGTGGGCCTTCCGAGGGATTTTCCTGCTGGGCATTCGACTACGACAACGACGGATGGGTCGACATCTTCGCGACCTCTTACGATCGCACCGTTGAAGACGTGGTCAAGGGGCTGATTGGTCAGCCGCACTCTCGGGAGAACAACAAGCTCTACCGCAATATGGGCGGCGAACGCTTTCAAGACGTCACGAAGGAAGCGGGGCTCGACAAGGTCTTCGCATGCATGGGAAGCAACTTCGCGGACTTCGACGGCGACGGTTTTCTCGATTTCTATTTGGGCACCGGGGATCCCAAGCTATCCATGCTGGTCCCCAATCGAATGTTCAAGAATCTCGGCGGTAAATCTTTCGGCGAGGTGACGGCTGCATCGGGCACAGGTCATCTCCAAAAGGGGCATGGCGTCGCTTGCGGCGACTGGAAGCGCGACGGAAACATCGACATCTTCATTGAAACCGGTGGTGCGACGAATGGCGACAAGTATCACAACGTGCTTTTCCTGAACCCCGGCCACGGCAACAACTGGTTGACGGTGAAACTCATCGGCAAGAAGACCAATCGAGCCGCGATCGGCGCCCGCATCAAAGTGGTGACTTCCGGTGAGAACCCTTTGACAATTCATCGCCACGTCTCGTCGGGCAGCAGTTTCGGGGCCAACCCACTTCAGCAGACCATCGGGATCGCGAAGTCGAGCCAGGTCGCTCTGTTGGAGATCGAATGGCCAACCAGCGGAACCAAGCAAGTGTTCCGAAATATCGATGTCAACCAGGCGATCGAAGTGACCGAGTTTGCCGAAGACTACCGGAAACTCGACTGGAAACCGGTGCCGGTCCCGAAATGACCGGCGTCGCGGTTGAGGACTTCAGAGATGTCCAGAGTCGTTATTGATTTTTCCATCGTCCTTGTTGCGAGCACCATCCATGTCTCTTATGTCCGTGCGATTGAAGTGCATCATTTTGGCCGGGTTCGTGGCGATCGGCGGTGCGGTGTTCCTCCTTTCCACCCTGGAAGCCGAGGATATCGACCATTGGCCGCGCCAGCCGATCGACTCCAGCGGGTATCTCGCCGCCTTCGGGAATATCGAACCCTGGGCGCGCGACGCATCGTTCGAGGAGTACGCCGCCTCGTTCGAACAAGCCATCCCGCGAGGTCTGGCGGCGTTGGACACGAGTTTGGCGACAGGCGATCCGGCAAGCATGCTAATGAAAAAAGCAAACCTGTTTCACGCCAAGGGAGACCCGGCCGCGGCCTACCAGGCGCTTGTGAAATTGGAGTCGCTGATCCGAGGCACCGACAAGGAGTCCGATCGGCTCTACACCATCATCTACTATAAGGGCCTGTCCGCTCTGCGCATGGGCGAAAACGACAACTGCATTCTGTGCCGCGGCGAAAGCTCGTGTATTTTCCCCATCGCCCCCGCCGCCGTGCACACCAACCCCGCTGGCTCCCGTCTGGCGATCAAGCACTTCACCGAGTATCTCCAGAAGTTTCCCGACGACCTCGAAGTCCAATGGCTGCTCAATCTGGCGCACATGACGCTGGGCGAGCATCCGGACAAAATCGATCCGCGCCATCGGCTGCCGCTGAACGGCTTTCTGAATTCGGAATTCGACATCGGCCAATTCCGCGACGTCGGCCATCTCGTCGGCGTCAATCGGTTCAACCATTCCGGCGGCGCCATCATGGAAGACTTCGACAACGATGGCTTGTTCGACATCGTCGTGACCAGCTGGGCCCCCTCCGAACCGATGGCCTTTTATCGCAACAAGGGTGACGGGACTTTTGAGGACCGGACCAAGGCGGCCGGCCTGGACAAGCAGCTGGGCGGGCTCTACTGCGTCCAGACCGATTACAACAACGACGGTCGCATGGACATCTTCATTCCCCGCGGCTCGTGGCTGCCTGCGCACCTGTCGCAACGACCGAGCTTGCTGCGGAACAATGGCGACGGCACGTTCACCGACGTCACGCGCGAGGCCGGATTGCTGGCCCCGACCAACTCGACCAGCGCCGCCTGGGCGGACTACGACAACGACGGTTTTCTCGACCTGTTCATCTGCTGCCAAAAGCAACCGTGCCGGCTCTACCGCAACAAAGGCGATGGGACCTTCGAAGAAGTGGCTGCCCGCGCCGGTCTGCCAGCCGATCTGACTCGTTGTCTGGGCGCCGCCTGGATCGACTTCGACAACGACGGCTACCCCGATCTGTTTGTGAACCTCCAAGCCGGCGGGAACGCCCGGCTCTATCACAACAATCGCGATGGCACGTTCACGGACGTCACCGCGAAAATGGGAATTGACGGGCCAAGCAGCGGCTTCTCGTGCTGGGCGTTCGACTTCGACAACGACGGCTGGCTCGACATCTTTGCGACTGCCACCGACCCCACCCTGGAGGCCGTGGTCAAAGGACTGATGGACAAGCCGCACAATCGGCCCAAGGCGAAGCTCTACCGCAACCTCGGCGGCAAGGGGTTCCAGGACGTGGCCAAGGAGGCTGGCCTGGATAAGTGCTACTCTCCGATGGGAAGCAACTTTGGCGATCTCGACAACGACGGCTACCTCGACTTCTACCTGGGCACCGGCAAGCCGGATCTGGCCATGCTCATCCCCAACCGCCTCTTCAAGAATGTTGGCGGCAAGCGCTTCGCGGAGATCACCGCGTCGTCGCGGACGGGGCATCTGCAAAAGGGGCACGGCATCGCCTTCGGCGACTGGGACCGCAATGGCACCCAGGACATCTTCATCCAGATGGGCGGGGCCACGGAAGGCGACTCGTATCACAATGTCCTGTTCCAGAACCCCGGCCAGGGGAACAACTGGCTGTCGGTGAAACTGGTCGGCCAAAAGACTAATCGGGCGGCGATCGGGGCACGCATCAAGGTGGTGACGGCTGAGGAGCGGCCGCTTACGGTGCACCGGCACGTTTCTTCCGGCAGCAGTTTCGGGGCCAATCCGCTGGAACAGCACTTTGGCCTGGGGAAGGCCGACCGCGTGGCGCTGCTGGAAATTACCTGGCCGACTAGCGGCACAACACAGGTCTTCCACGATATCGGCGTCAATCAGGGCATCGTGGTCACGGAGTTCGCCAAGGATTATCGGACACGTTCGTGGAAACCGATTGCGCTGCCGAAATGAATCACGCCTTCAGCAAACCATACTGCACCAACGTCTTCCGCACGCGCTCGCGCCCCGCTTCATCCAACGCGCACATCGGCAACCGAAGTTCACCCGTCCCGCGTCCCAGCATGGCCAAGGCTGATTTCACGGGAATCGGATTAGTCGCGACCCCAAGCATGTCGCGGCACAAGGGAAAGAGCTTGCGGTGCCAGCGCTGAGCCTCGGCGATCTTGCCGGCGTCGAATGCTTTGACCAGCGCCTTCATGTCGGCCGGCACAATGTTGCCGACCACCGAGACGACGCCGCGGCCGCCGATGCTCATCAACGGCAGCGTCAGGCTGTCGTCGCCGGAAAGGATCGTCAAATCGCAGATCGCCGCGATTTGCGACGCCTGATCGAGTGATCCAGTCGCCTCCTTGACGGCCACGATGGTCGGCAGTTTCTCGGCCATCCGCGCCATGGTTTCGGGGAGCATGCTGGAACCAGTTCGGCCCGGAATGTTGTAAAGCACCACGGGCAGATCGACGGCCTCCGCCACCGCCTGGAAATGCAGGAAATATCCTTCTTGGGTCGGCTTGTTGTAATAGGGGCCGACCATCAACGCCCCGTCGGCGCCGGCCTTCTTGGCGGCTTTGGTCAGGCGGATGGCTTCGCGCGTGCTGTTGGAGCCGGTGCCGGCCATGACCTTGATCCGGCCGCGAGCCCGTTCGCAAACCATCGCGACGACGCGCTCGTGCTCTTCGTGGTCGAGCGTCGGCGATTCGCCGGTCGTGCCGCAGGGCGCGAGGCAATCGGTTCCTTGCTCGACGTGCCATTCGACGAGTTTGCCGAGCTCGGCGTAGTCGACCTGGCCGTCCT
>Ga0206992_1143_pt1 | contig 15205 bp, 13 predicted proteins | sample Alteio_BWMinCont_6_FD_153267 | JGI IMG/M metagenome (GOLD analysis project Ga0206992, IMG submission 153267) | Enriched cells from forest soil in Barre Woods Harvard Forest LTER site, Petersham, Massachusetts, United States -... | ecosystem: Environmental > Terrestrial > Soil > Temperate forest >... | reverse complement strand
GCACCGAGCAGCCGTCGGGGCCGATTGTTTCGAGAAACAAGTCCGTGTTGTCGACAAAACCGGCGGTGAGTCCCCAACAAGCCGTGCCGTTGTGTCCCACCAGGATCGCTGGCGATCCAACGAAAGCAGCCCCGGCGACCGTGCTTTCACCGGCGCGGATACGGGCAAGATACCAGTGGGCCGGCAAGACGGCGCTCAGGTGGGGATCGTTGGCCAGGATCGGCCGGCCCGTTCGGGTCCGGCTACCCGCCAGTACCCAGTTGTTCGAGCCGCCGCCGGGATGAATCGCCGAGAAGAATGCTTCCAAATCGACCGACAGCCGATCGACCGCCTCTCCGGCCGCCTGTTCGACTGGACTGATTACCGGATGCCAGCTCGGATACGGCGCATCGAGCGCCCGCAGCGCCTCGGGACCGTCCGTGGTCAGCGCCTTCAACCGAACCAATTCAGCGTCCCAGTTGGAAGACAGCGTGAAAGAAAGGAGCTTGGTGATCGCCAAGGTGTCTTGTGTGGTCCAAGGCGTTGGCCGGGCATTGAGGATGTCGAATTCATGGGGCAAGCGAGACGTGCCGCGCTCGATCCCGGCGCGCACGCCCAGAGCGAACGAATCCAACTGCTCCCGGACCTCACGGCTCAGAAGAGGATACTGTTCCTTGGCCGACCTGTGGAAGCCGACCCGGCGCGACAGGCGATCGATCGGGACGGCATTCGGACCCAACAGATCAGCCAAGGTCCCGCGCGCGATGCGCAAGAGCCACTCCAACTGAAAGGCCCGATCCTGTCCCTGGCAAAAGCCGATTGCAAACGCGCCGTCGCGAACATCGGCGGCGTCGATGAGCGGAATCCCCCAGCGATCGCGACGGATGGTGATGGGACCTTGCGTTCCCGGGACCTTCAATTCGCCTCGGGTGATGGGGAGCCGTCGACCCATGAAGAGCCGGACGATCTGGTGAATGAATCGCATACGACGGCCTCCTGGCCGGTGTCGTGGATCGTGGATCGTGATTCGTGGATCGTGAAAGACGAACTCACGATCCACGAATCACGATCCATGATTCACGACGCTAATAAGGCATGAGAACCTTGGAAGGTTCCAGTCCAGCGGTGAGTCCCGCAGCGCCCTCGGCGATGGCTGCTCCGAGCTCGGTCAAGTTGCGCAGGTCGCGGTCCGTCGGCCGCTGACCGGTGTATTGCCGGGTCAACTCGCGGCAGAGGCAGTCGCCCGCCCGGCGGATCAGGTCGTCCCTCTGGCGCGCGGCATAAAGACTGGTGCAGAGGATTACAACCAGCGACTGCACGCGGGCCGACAGTTCGGCCATCCGGCATTGCCGGTCAGCCAGCTTAAGTTGATGCTTCCGCATCGTCCCGGAAATCTCGCCGGCCGAGCGCTGGAGCGAATAGGCCGCGAAGTCGGCATGTTTCCGCAAGTTGGCCGGCATGTCCGGCCAATTCGGCCGTGCCGTGCCGCTCAAGCCATTGCCGATCAGCCACTTGGCATACGACCAGAGCGGCCCGCGGAATTTCCAGAGATGGACCGGGTTGGCGAAGTTCGGCTTACGCAATCCGGTCGATTGCATGATTTGGCCGATTGGCTCGAAGTAGCGGCGGCCGTGCTGCTTGATGAGCGACTTGAAGAAGGCCAGCCCCAGCATCTCGCCCTCCCCTTCGTAGATGCATGGGGCCAGGAATTCGTGGACGTTGTCGCCAAAGCGGTGGCCGTGCAGAAAGGCCCGGCCGCCATGAGTCTTCATGTGCAACTCGATCGCCGCTTCCTTCTGGGCCTCGCTGCCGAAGATCTTGGCGACGATGCATTCCATCTCACCCCGATAGCCCTGATCGAGCAACCCGGCGCACCACTCGACGAGAGCATCGCAGCCGACGATGAGCCCGGCCAGACGGCCCAGACGCCGGCGAACGAGTTCGCGTCCGGCAATCGGTTCCCCGTAGGTGCGCCGGAATTTCGCCCAGGGAACCATGTCGGCCAGCATCTGCCTCATGCTCCCGGCGGCGGTCGCGCAGAGGGCGACGCGGCCCCGGTTCAGGCCATGATAGGCGACCGTCAGCCCGTCTCCTTCGATTGGATCCAGGCGATTTGCCGCCGGCACGCGCAACCCGTTGAAGACAATGCCGTGATTATGGCAGTGCTTCAGGGCGTAGAGCCCATAGTTCTTCAGCCGGAACTCGGCGGTTTCGGTATCGGGAAGATCGACGACCAGGACGGCCGGGCGCTGGTCGATCAAGCAAACCAGTCCAATGGTGCGGCCGGTCCGAACGTTGGTGATAAACAGCTTTTCGCCGGTCACCACATAGTCGTCGCCGTCACGAACCGCTGTCGTCCGCAGGGCGGTGAGATCGGTGCCGGCACACGGCTCCGTGAGCGCGAAGGCCGAGAGGCGCGTGCCTCGGGCCAGCACCGGAAGCCACTGTGCCTTTTGTTCCGGCGTCCCGAAGGTCTGGACCGGATCGACGGCCCCGATGCAGCCGTGGACCGACGCCAGGCCGGCCACGGTCGGCTCGACCGTCGCCATTTGCGTCAGGAACGGTGCGAACTGCGAGAACGTCGCGCCGGCGCCGCCGAACGATCGGTCAATCAGCAATCCCCAGTAGCCCGAGTCCGCCAAGTCATGCAGTGTCTCTTCGCTGATCTTGCGGTCGGCATCGAACAGGGTGCCGGCGTCACGACGCTGGCGCACGACTTCCAGCGAAGCTTCCATGATCCCTTGAACCTGTGGCGACAGGGCGGGTGGCGGGGCGGTCCATTGTTCCGGCGAGATTTCCCGTTCCCAGATGGCGCGGTGAATGGGGCTGCCGGTTGTTTGGTAGCGCTGGGCGAAAAGCGACTCGACCTGATCGTCGGCGGCGTCGACCGCCCCAGTGCGCCGGACTTCTTCGGCCCCTTTGCCGCCGAGCCGGAGCGCTGCTTCGGCGAAAGTGACGGGAACTTCCTGGCGCCGCGGTGACTCGGGAATGGTTTGGGTTGTCATGGGATTTTCTTTCTTGGGCGAACAACGAGCAAGTAAGCAACGCGTTAACTTGCAACCTCGTTCCCACGGTCCTCCGTGGGAACGAGGTTGCTTGCGATTGATTACACTTTCACGGCCTGGAGACTCTTGTTGCTGCCTCGCGCCACTGCTGGATAGAACGACCGCCCCTCCTTACTCATCTCAAGCAACAAATGACACGGCTGAAACCGCTCGCCACACGCCCGCCGCAGCCGCTCCAGGTCAGCGGCCACTTGCTTGATTCCCCAGCCGTCGGCCGCTCGCAACGGCCCACCGGTATAGGGGGCGAATCCGGTTCCCAGCACCATCGCCAGATCGACGACCCAGGGTGCATCGGCAATCCCGGTTTCCAGGCAATGGGCCGCTTCGTTGACCATCGGATAGAGCAGTCGTTGCTGCATGACGCTCAGCACCGCCGGGCTGGTTGGCTCGCTGTCGATCGACCGATCGTCGTAGGACGGCGCTGTATCCCCCCAGCCGGTCGGCCGTCCGCGGCGCCCGCCTTTCCAGAAGTAAAAGCCATGACCCGATTTTCGGCCCAGCATGCCATGCTTGGACATTGCCGACAGGCGATCGGGCGTCGGGCTCGGATCGTTGCTTGCCGTCTGCAACGACCGGGCCACCTCGGCCGCCACGTCCAGACCGACGTGATCGAGAAGTTCCAGCGGCCCCATCGGCATGCCGAAGCGCAAGGCGGCGCGATCGATCGTGGCGGTCGAAAATCCGGCCGTCAGCATCCGCACCGCCTCGTCGAGGTAAGGGAAGAGGATTCGGTTCACCAGAAACCCGGGCCCGTCGCCGACCACCACCGGAACCTTGCCCAGACGCCGCACGAACTCGACCAGCGCGCCAACCGTTCGGCTGTCGGTGTCGGGGCCGCGCACGACTTCCACCAGTTGCATGCGATGAACCGGATTGAAGAAATGAAGACCCGCGGTTCGCCGAAGATGCGCGGCCGGCTGACACACCCGAGCAACCGTCAATGACGATGTGTTGGTTGTCAGAATCGCCTCGGCCGGCAATCGCTGGCTCAGTTCCCAGAAGACCTCGCGCTTGACGTCTTCGCGCTCGACCACGGCTTCGATGACCAGATCGGCATCCCGCAACGGTTCCCATTCACTTGTGGCGTTGATCGCCCGCAGGCGAGCGTCTGCATCGTCGCGTCCAACGACCCCTTTCTTGACTGCGTCATCCATGAGTTCCTCGACCCGCTTCATGCCGGCCAGCGCCAAGTCCGCATTGACCTCTTTGAGCACGACCTCGAAGCCGTTGACCGCGGCTAGTTGGGCGATTCCGGCGCCCATGACGCCGCCGCCAAGGACCGCCACGCGGCGTATCTTTCGGCGAGTTTCCTCCGTCGTAACGGAAGGCGCTCCTCCCTTCGGCGCCCAGGTTGACGCCTTGCCGGCCTTCTCGCGCTGGAAGAAAAGCTCGATCAGATTGCGCGCCGTATCGGTAAACAGCAAACGAACAAATGCCTCTGCCTCAGCCGCGGCGCCCTCGGCAGGCGAGCGCTGCAGCCCCACCTTGACGGCCGACAACGCGGCGGACAGAGCAGGATAGTGCTCCACTCGTTTGGCGATTGCGTTTCGGGCCTCGCGAATGACCAGATGCCGCCCCAACCGCGTCCCGTCCAAAAGGGCCGCGGTCATTCCGTTGGCATGGCTCCTTACCGGCGCGCCCGCCAGCAAATCGGAAACGAAAAGATCCACTCCCTCCTCGAAAGCGTCGATCGGAATCCCCCGATCGACCAACCCCATCTTGGCCGCTTCCGCCGTGGATACCTTGCCGCCTTCGAGGATCATGCGCAGAGCTTCCCGCAATCCAATCAGTCGCGGCAGCCGCTGCGTTCCGCCCCAACCGGGGATCAGCCCGAGCTGAATTTCCGGAAGCCCCAACCGGGTCGAGGCGTCGTCTCGGGCTACGCGATAGTGGCAGGCCAGGGCGAACTCCAGCCCACCGCCCAGACAGACGCCATGAATGACGGCCACCGTGGGACAATGCAGCCATTCCAAACGCTGGAACAATTGGCGGCCAGCATCGATGGCGGCGCGAGCCTCATCGGCGGTCTCCATTCGCTGGATGTGGCGAACATCGGCCCCCGCCAGGAACCCGGAAGGTTTGCGGCTCCGGAAAAGCACGAGCGGCGGAGTCACGTGTTCCAGGTCGTCGACGATCCGCGTCAATTCGGCGATCACGTCGTCCGAGAAGACGTTGACGGGAAATCCTTCGACATCGAACCAGACGGTGACCACACCGCGGTTATCGCGCTCGACCGAGAAATGGTGAAAGTCATCAGACATGAGAGTGCTCCTGTCGGGCGAGCCGAAAGACCCCTCCCCGAAGCGGGGAGGGGAAAACGAATTCGCCCGTGAAAGAGAACCTTCTTTCTCCCCTCCCCGCTTCGGGGAGGGGCTGGGGGAGGGGTCTTTCGGCTCGCCCCACTCAATTCATTTGCGTCTCCACCCACACCGCCGCGCCTTGCCCGCCCCCGACGCACAAAGTGGCAAGCCCGCGACGCAAGCCGCGTTCGCGCAAAGCCCGAAGCAGCGTGATGATCAGCCGTGTACCCGTCGATCCGACCGGATGGCCGAGGGCAATCGCGCCGCCGTTGACGTTGAGCCGTGCCGGATCGAGTTCACCGATCGCCTCATCGCGCCCTAGTTCCTCCTTGGCAAACTTGGTCGACGCGAACGCCCGCTGGCAGGCCAGAACCTGTGCCGCGAATGCCTCGTTCAGCTCAATCAGTTCAAAGTCGCTCAGTTTCATGCCCGTTTTCCGCAGCAGTTTGCTGGTGGCATAGACGGGCCCCAACCCCATGCGGCGCGGATCGCAGCCGGCTTCGGCGTAGTCGCGGATGTAACCGAGCGGTTCGCTTTCCCCGTTCTGGCCGGCCAGGGTGAGCACCACGGCGGCCGCGCCATCGGTGATCGGGCAGCTATTGCCCGCCGTCACCGTCCCGTTCCTCGCGTCGAAGAGCGGACGAAGTTTCCCCAATGCTTCCAGCGTCTGATTCGGCCTCGGCCCGGTGTCGTAATCGACGGCCTGCCCTCCCGTTTGCGCTGGCGTGAGCCGGGCCACTTCGCCCGCGAAAAATCCCCGCTTCCAAGCGGCTGCGGCGCGCTGATGGCTGACAAGCGCGAAGCGGTCTTGTTCTTCCCTGGGAATCGCGAATTCCTGGGCAAGGCGCTCCGCGGTTTGTCCCATGTTGAGTCCACAGGTCGGATCAGTCAGTCCCAGTTCGAGCGCCACCACCGGACGAAAGAAACCGGCCCGAACGCGGCCGAGCAGCGACAGCTTGCGCCACCAGTGCGCCCGCCGCCAGCGCATGAGAAACTCCGCCACGCGGCGGTCCCACAGCAGCGGGACGTTGGACATCGACTCCGTGCCGCCGGCCAGCAGCCGGTTCGCTCGCCCCTCCGCGAGCGCCTGCCATCCTTCGATTACCGCTTCGATGCCCGACGCGCAGTTCTGGTTGACCGTGTGGGCGATCCGGTCGGCCGGGATGCCGCTGCGCAGCGCGATCACCCGAGCGACGTTCGAGGCCTCCGCTGGTTCGGCGACGTTTCCGAAAACGACCTCGTCGATTTCCGCCGGCCTCAAGCCGCTGGCGCCGAGTACGGCGTCGACTGCCAGGCAACCCAGGCGGTCGGCGGGGACCTTGGCCAGTCCCCCGTAGGCCTTGGCGAATGGAGTCCGCATCCCGGCAACGACCGCCAGCGGCGGCAGACGAGTAGGTGTCGTGGTGCTCATGGGTTCTGCTCCTCCGGTGACTCAGCGGGCGTTGGATCATTGGGCTGCGTTCGCAATATCCGGCGCAAGACTTTTCCAAGAACGTTTCGGGGCAGGTCGCCGGACTGCACATCGACCAAGCGCGGCCGTTTGTAGGCGGCCAGGTGTGCCCGCACGAACTCATCGAACGCCTTGCGATTGAACTTCTCGCCCTTGCGGGGAACGACAACGGCTTTGACCAGTTCGCCGCGACGCTCGTCGGGAACCCCGAGAATCGCCACGTCGGCAAGCCCTGGGAATCGGCGCAACACCTGTTCCACTTCGGTCGGGTAGACGTTGAAACCGGAGGTGATTATCAGGTCCTTCTTGCGATCGACGATGCGGAAGAAACCATCCTCATCCTCGGTCGCCAGGTCGCCGGTGTAGAGCCAGCCGTCGCGGAGGGTGTGGGCGGTCAATACCGGATCGTTCCAGTATCCCGCCATCACCTGCGGGCCGCGAATGACCAGTTCGCCGACTTGGCCTAAGGGAAGTTCGACATCCCCCATGTCGGCGTCAACAATCCTGGCGTCGGTGTCGGCCAAGGGCAGACCAATCGTTCCCGGCCGGGCAGTGCCGTCGAGCGGGCCGGCATGCGTGACGGGGCTCGCTTCGGATAGGCCGTAACCCTCGACGACTGTTGCCCCTGACAGTTCGCGAAAATGCGCCGCCAGAGTCGGGTCCAACGGCGCGCCGCCGGAAATGCACTCCCGCAAGGAACCCAAATCGTAGTGCCTGCCGCGCAGGTGTTCGCGCAGGGCCGCCAGCATGGCCGGCACGGCCGGGAACGTGGTGACCCGGTAGCGCTTGATCGCTCGCAACACGGCGGCCGCCCGGAATCGGTGCTGCAACACCAGCGTGGAACCGCGGGCGATCCCGCTCAGGGCGCAGGCCGCCAACCCGTAACAGTGGAAGAACGGCAGGGCGGCCAGGACCACGTCTGCCCCAAAGGGCCTGTCCGTCCAATGCTCCAACTGGTGAGCGTTGGCGAGAAGGTTGCGATGGGTCAGGAGGACGGCCTTTGGATGCCCCGTTGTGCCGCCAGTCGGTTGAATGTAGGCCGGATCGGACGGCAAGGGCCGGACAATCTCGGCGTCCGGGTCGGCGGCGGCGATTTCGTCGCTGAATTTGACGATTCGCCCCTGCCGGTACAGTGATCGGAAGCCGTTGCGCTGGAAGCGGACCCAGCGGTAGCCCAGCCGTTGCCAGCGCGGCAACCGGTCGCGCAAACTCGCGACCAGGATCAAACTCGGCTGGGCCTCCTTGGCCAGCAAGTGCATCAGCACGTCCAGTGTGACGACGACCTTGCACTCGGTTGCCTTGAGCAAGTTGGTCACTTCCTCGGCCACCATAAGCGGATTGAACGGCACGACAATTCCGCCCGCCATCCACGTGCCGAACATGGTGATCAGGTATTCCGGTGTGTTCGGCAGGAGCAGCCCGACGCGATCGCCGGGGCGCAAGCCGCGGCAGCGCAGTGCATGCGCGGTTTGCCTCGCCTCGGCGAGCAACTGGCCGTAGGTCAGGTGCTGGTTGAGAAAATGGCACGCGATCCGCGACGGGACACGTTGGGCCGTCTGTTCCAGCAACCAGAACGCGGGCTCCTCGGGGTAGTCCAAGGTGTGCGGGACACCTGGGGCATATCGGGCCATCCACGGCCGATGGAGGAGTGAAGTGGGGTTCCAGGTCAACATAGGCTGCCCCCTGATTGCACGCACTGCGTTGGAATGTCGATCGATCCGGTTCACACGAAAGGGTGACGATCGAGGTCGCAAAACGTGCTGGGGAATCTGCATGAGAATTGGCGTCCCTGGGTCAGGAGCGTCAATCTATTATTCGCGACGGAACGCTCCAGGTCAAATCGGCGCGCTGGTTTGTGGGGATTTCATCGTTGATTGAGGGATTAAATGTGGTCGGGAAGGAGTGTCTGAGCGGAATTCGGGCGAGGTCGGGACGTAGTACAAGCTCTTGAAGCGCCATTGGGAAATCCTCGTTTCTCGACGCACGACGTTTTTGACAGGGGAACGTAATTTGGATACAAAAAAGACATCGTAACCGCGATTCGACGGTGACTTGAGGATTGCCAGTATGCTAAGCATTGAAACACGGAATTTTCGGATTCTGCGTTGTAGCAAGTGGACGCCGTCGGGCGTTTGTGCCGTCGTGGGTCCCACTGGGTCGGGAAAGACGACCCTTTTTTCCGTGCCTCATTTCCTTCGGAACGCCTACAACCGTACGGTTTCCAATGCGGCAAGTTACGAATCGTTCGCGGGGTCGTGGGGGCTTCGATCTTGGGGTTCGACCGACGATGAGCCGGTCGTCATCGGACTCGAGGTGGGCAATTTGCGTTGGGAGCTGCAGTTGATCACGCGTGGCGAATCGCTTTCCGACCAAACGGGAGAAAAAGTGACGCGAGGTGAGGAAGTGCTGCTCTCTCGGCTACCACTTTCCGATAGGTTTATCTACAAGGGTAGTGAATTCCCATGCGATGAGCGGCTTGTTCTCCGCACGGTGTTTGAATCCCATCGGCCCGACGATCTCAAGTCTCTTATTCTGGCGATAACAAGCTTCCGAACGTATGGGGAGTACAATCTTCGCGGTCTAAGGGCGAATGGCTCACGTCAGAGCACCGATCAATATCTTCATCCCTCAGGCGAGAATCTGTTCTCTGTGCTTCGGAATTGGCGTGAACGGCGGGAGTATAGGGACCAATATCGATTTGTAGTAAGCGGACTCAAGTCGGCGTTTCCCGAGCTATATGACGACATCGATTTTCACAGTGCGGGACTGACGGTGACCGCCGATTTTCTCGATCCGCATTTCAAGGTCTCCTGTCCCTCAGCCTTGGCGCCCAACGGCTGGATGACTGGACTAATGCATCTGACCGCGGTAGCAGGAGCCCGGGAGGGATCGTTGATCGAAATCGACGAATTTGAAAATACGCTGCATCCGTACGCGATCAGGCAATTACTGAACGCAATTCGAGATTGGGCGGAATCTCATGACCTCACAGTGACTCTGGCCACTCATTCTCCAGTGCTGCTTGATGAATTTAAAGATACCCCAGAGTCAGTTTTTGTAATGGAGGGGCCAGATCGTCCCGTATCATTGGATACTCTGTTCGAAAAAGATTGGCTTTCTCGTTTCTCTCTCGGCCGGCTCTTTGAGCACGGCGAATTTGGCGGCCAAACGTCCCGCCCCGTAGAGGCGGCGAATTAACCGAGTTCATCTGGATTCCCCAACAATGGCTGTGGTCGCGTTGCTACCCACGGGTAGTCTGGAATTTGGCGCCTTCGCATACGAGTTTTCTCGGCTCTTTCAGCCACATACGTTTCACGTTTATCCCCCTGAACGACAACTAGACGGATTTACCTCGAACCCTGTGAATTCACTGGTCAACAACCCAGACGGCCCCGTGACAAGTCGTTTAGAGGAGTTGGCGATCAACCTTGTAGAATCGATTTTCAGAAAGCGCAGAAACGAACCTCGCTTCGACTTCGCATTTGTAGTTGAGGACGTGGAACTGGCCAACGACCACCAGCCTGATCTCGTGATCAGGCTGTTTCGAGACGCAGTTGATCGTTACGCTCAACAATCGTGGGCACAGGCTGACCAAGGCAAAATCGTCGAAATACGGGAGCGCTGCTCGTTCCACCTTTTTCGCCCCATGGTCGAGGCTTATTTTTTCGGCGACGCACAAGCTCTGCAACGAGCCGGCGCCGTTCGGTCACCGCAATTACCATTCGATCTCGATCTGGAACAGTTTTGCACCGTGGATGCGCGTTATCGGGATCTACCCGAAAACGTCAACGCCTTTATAACCGATATGCCGCGACGACTCAGGCACCCCAAGTCCTATCTTCATTATCTCTGTGATCCGACGACAGAAAACAAGAAGGCAAGATATCGTGAAACCCGCGGCGGGATTCAGGCGTTCAGGAACTTGAACTGGGAGCAAGTCCTTTCATCTGCCCCGCATTGTCCGTTCCTGCATGCGCTGTTGGATGATGTCGGTCAGGCACTCAATCAACGGAACGGCGCGACGGCGACCACACCCGAAAATGTACTCCTCGATCGGGTTGGACTTCCGCCCCGACTGGCAAACGCCGTCTCGGTTGTTCGCTGAACATCGGAATCCTCCGTTCCCAAGCAGGTACATAGTAGCTGACTTGAGGGGCGGGCAGCGAAAAAAAGTCCAACTTTCTGCGGGCCATTTGGATCGAGCGATGGTTTCAGTGACGAGTGTGGTTTCCCATTTGCGCGAACTCGGTGCGCCTGTGAACCCGTTTGGCTCGGGCAACGGATTGAGTGACGGGTGTAGTTTCGCATTCCCGTAAGTCACCTCGTTTGCCAGTAGTTTTCTTGTAAAATTGGTCGTGGGGAAAACTTCCGTTTCGAGCGGTTCGGTCGAGAGAATGGAGTGAGCGCAGAATACCAGGATTTGGAAAGTTCGGCCCGGTGGTGTAATTGGCAGCCACGCAGGTCTTAGGAGCCTGTCCCGAAAGGGGTGTGGGTTCGAGTCCCACCCGGGCCATTCAAGCCGTGACAAGGTGACCAGGTCACAAGTAAACCTCATCCCTCATTTGGTCGCAGCCCTGCCCTCGTCATATCATCATTTTCATGAACCCGAACAACTCTTCCTTGCCGTTGTTGAACCGCATCAGCCAGCGCCGCATCGACCCGCCCGCGCTGATTCCGAACATGCCGTTGGCCGACGTCATCGACCAGGTCTTCCTCTCCTATAACGGCGGACGGCTCCGTGAGGCCTGCCAGCTGTTCAACGAGAAGATGCTGGCCCCTGACGCCACCGTCGGCCTGGCGCTCAGCGGGGCCTTAACACCCGCTGGGCTTGGCATCTCGTGCCTGGTGCCATTGATCGAAGCCGGCTTCATCGACTGGATCGTTTCGACCGGGGCGAACATCTATCACGACACGCATTTCGCCCTCGGCATGGCGATGCACCAATCGCGGCCGGGCCTCGACGACGAGGAACTTCGCGAGAATCAGGTCATCCGCATCTACGACATCGTCTTCGATTACGAGAACCTGCTCGGCACCGACCGCTTTTACCGGAAGCTCTGCCGCAGCGAGCCGTTCCAGAAGACGCTCGGCACGGCCGAGTTCCATCACCTGGCCGGCAAATACCTTGCAGCCTTGGAGGAAGAGTCGGGCAAGACGGGCAAGTGCCTGCTCGCGTCGGCCTTTCGCTGCGGCGTGCCGGTTTTCACCTCCAGCCCCGGCGACAGTTCCATCGGTATGAACCTCGCAGCGCTGCAACTTGAAGGCGGCAAGCTGGCGATCGATCCGCTTCGCGACGTCAACCAGACGGCCGCGATCGTCTATGATGCGAAGTTGAAAGGGTCCAGCGGCGTGCTGATCCTCGGCGGCGGCTCGCCCAAGAATTTTTGCCTGCAGACGGAACCGCAGATTCAAGAGGTGCTGGGACTGGAAGAGAGCGGCCACGACTATTTCCTGCAATGCACCGACGCCCGCCCCGACACCGGCGGTCTGAGCGGCGCGACGCCGTCCGAGGCGATGACCTGGGGCAAGGTCGATCCGAGCAAACTGCCTGACACGGTGACCTGCTATGTCGATTCGACAGTGGCGCTGCCTTTGCTGGCGGCATACGCATTGACGCGGCACGAGGCGCGGCCGCATCGGCGATTGATCGATCGGATGGGAGAGTTGATGAAGCAACTGACGGACGGGTATGCGAAATCAAGGGCGAGTGGGAAGCGAGAGTAAACACCGCGCGATTCTGAGCCGCTCTACCCTCCCCCCGCTTCGAAGCGGGGGGAGGGTAGGAGCGCTCGGCTCTCTTACTCTTCCTCCTCCAATGGCGGGCGGCGAGACCGAAAAACGAGGCGAATCGATGAGACCTCTGTGTGTCGCGTTGGCGATTTTCTGGATAACCGGTACTTGCGGGCCTCGCTCAAGATCGTGGCGAACGACTCGGTCGCGAAATTCTGAAATTCATCGACGTAGAGGTAGAATGGCCGGCGTTCTTGCTCCGGGACGTCAGCACGGCTCATGGCGGCGAGTTGCAGAGCAGTGACGAGCAATGAGCCAAGGAGTCCGGAAGCATCGTCTCCAAGTCGGCCCTTCGAGAGGTTTACAAGAAGGATTTTGCCGTCGTCGAGAACCCGGCGGAGGTTGAGGCGGTTTACAGGTTGACCGACGATATTCCGCAAGAGCGGTGACGATACGAAATGGCCGACCTTGTTCTGGACGGCGCAATCGCCTCGGTTTGGAGCTTCGGCGGCATGCCAGCGAATTCGTGCAGCCAAAACACACGAACGACCGGATCGGCAAGCCGTGATTGCTGATGATGAGGTCGATTCCCTGTCGCTCAAGGTCGGCCTCGTGGATGGTAGTGAGGAATTGCTCGGCCGAAACCGGACCGCATTCGTGGCCAGCGGGGACAGAAAGGGCGAGAAGCATGCGACAAGAGTATAGACATGGCTGCCTGAAGAGAACCGTGCGTCACTACGTAACGATGGCGACCTCTTTTTTTGAATAAAATCGTCAATTGATTTGTGTGATCGGTGTTTTCTTCTCCCGCGAGTACGCCATGTTCATTTGATCGGCTAATTTGCTTTGTGTGCCTTCTGTTGCTTGCCGGCGCGGTGCGGGCGGACGACCGTTCAACCGGCAAGTTTCCCGATTACTTGCCCGTTTCCGACTGGCCGAAGCTTCCTGACGACATCAAGTTCGGGCCGGTGTCCGCGGTAGCGACCGATGCAGACGATCGCGGGAGAGCATGGATTGCCTCGTCGTAGCGCCTTCGACGTGAACCGGTCAAGTTGCCCTGAGGAACAGCTGCGGACGCTCGCGAGGCGAATGAGCCGGTTCGAGGTCGAGATGCAACATCTGGCCGAAAACGCCGTTCCTCGTGAAGCGTGGCGCCGGCTCGATCTCGACGTGGAGAGCTTGCGCGCCGACGTACGCCGCGTCCGTCCGAGCGGGGAACCCGATCCTTCCTTTCCGAGGTGATCGAGCTGACGAGCCCACCGATTGTCTTTCTCGGTTCTCCGGATTTTGGTTGTCGCTTCGCGCGTCGCGGATAGGCCAGCTTTGTCCCGCTGACTGCTTGTCTTGGTGACTGGGCGACGCCAAGGCTTCGATCGGCGGGATTTTTCATTTCCAGCGAAGCTTTTTCACACGAAGAAATCCCCGAGTCGCTGACTCGGGGTCTTTGGCCGATCGCGGCCGATACATCTTATGCCGGGATGCCTTCCTCGATTTCCGTCGGCACCTCGTCGCCCTCGATCGCCTCGCCCGGCAACGGGGTGTTGGCGACGTAGTCGTGGGCGGCGGATAGAGCCAAGACCAAACTTGGTAAGTCCGCTGGGCGAAACGAGCCCGAGTCCTTCCATTTGCCGTCCTTCTCATCGAGATAACGTCTTGGTGAGAGCGTTATCGAGCGAAAAAATCGAAGGCCGTTCGCGATCGCGAACTCGTTGAGCCAGACGCAAACCGACACCCCCTGCATGGAACGGTCCCCACTTCCGTTCGGGCCTCCGCGCCGGAGCCGCTTGCGCTTTCCGATTCGTCTTCGTGCTCATGGCACGCTCCTTCTGAGAAAGGTCAGTTCTCGCCCCGAGATGAGGCGAGCGCGAGGAGCGTGACACGATTGCGAGCGATTGGCAAGCCGCGCCAGCGGTTTACTCAAACAGCTGCCCCGTACTGTTCGGCGGCGCTTCTTGTGGCTCATCCGGCTTTTGAACCCCGCCTGCGGAGCCGGTTCTCGCTATCTTCGGCATACTGACGACCGGCAACCCGACCGGGGGATCGCGGCGCGGGGCGTGATTACGCATGGTCCACTCTAACTCACAACGAATGTCGTCGATCGCGACGCGAAGTATCCGAACTTGCTCGGCAAGGTCTTCGACATTCTCCGTCATGGCCCCAAGCGCTTCGTCCATTTGTTCATGGTGTTTTTCAAACAAGGCGACGAGGCCATCAATTTTCTCGCCGAGCATGTCCGGTGGTGAAGGCAAATTTGGTGGCGTTTGACGGCGAACCATGCGGACATCGTGCAACGCGTGGGTCGATGATGCAACGGAATCTTGTTGAGATCATGGGCCGGACAGGGAAGAAGCTGCACATGGTCCGGAAATGTCGTTCCCAGACAAGCACTCGGCTTTCGATATGTTGAAGGCGATGATTGCTGGTTTTGAAGAGAACAGCTTGTAAGAAGAGTTGATGATGGGCGGAATGGATGCCGCCCCGAAATTATATGACGACCTTTCGCCCCTGAGGGACTCGCCGTGGGCGCCATCTACAAAGTCCGGTCTTCCCCAACCGCCAAGATCCTCATGGGCCTGAAGAAGCAGGCCATTATCGAGGACGCCGTGAAACGCGCCGAGGCTGCTTCCATTGGCCAGGACCTGCTCGTCGTCCTACAGATCAACGACTTGCCCTTACGCCTT
>Ga0206992_1139_pt1 | contig 15491 bp, 16 predicted proteins | sample Alteio_BWMinCont_6_FD_153267 | JGI IMG/M metagenome (GOLD analysis project Ga0206992, IMG submission 153267) | Enriched cells from forest soil in Barre Woods Harvard Forest LTER site, Petersham, Massachusetts, United States -... | ecosystem: Environmental > Terrestrial > Soil > Temperate forest >... | reverse complement strand
TCGTCATTGGCACATCCGCGGGGGGAATGCATGCGTTGAAAACGGTGCTTTCCGCGCTTCCCGCTTCATTTCCCACATCCATAGCGATCGTGCAACATATGGCGCCGCAATCGGATGCCTATCTGGTTGAATATTTAAACAATGCCAGCGCACTCCCCGTCCGGGAGGCCGAAGATAAGGAAACGCTTTGCCCCGGCACGGCGTATCTCGCGCCCGGCGGCTATCATCTGCTTATCGAGCCGGACAAAAGCTTCAGCCTTTCGGTCGATGAAAAAATCAATTATTCGCGTCCCTCCATCGACGTGTTGTTTGAAAGTGCGGCGGAAGCCTTCGGCGAAACGCTCATCGGCATCGTACTGACCGGCGCTAATGCTGATGGCGCGAAAGGACTCAAAGCCATCAAAGCCTATGGCGGGTTGACCATCGTTCAGGACCCAAAAACCGCCGAATCGCCGGTCATGCCGCAAGCCGCACTCGCTATGGCGCAGGTGGATTACGTTATCGATCTCGAAGGCATCGCAACCTTATTGCTGCAACTCTGCAAAGGAAAAAAATATGGCACTGGCACACAAGGTTGAATCGCCTGCACAGGAACCGCAAAAATTAGTTCCCTTTACGGAGCTAAAGCCCAATATCCTTGTCGTGGACGATCGCAAGGAAAATTTGCTCGCGACGGAGAAAGTGCTAAGGCCACTGCATGCGACGATCTTCAAGGCATCGTCGGGTAACGAGGCGCTTTCGCTGATATTGCGCCATCGTTTCGCCATCGTTTTGCTCGATGTGCAGATGCCGGAGATGGATGGTTTCGAAACCGCCATGCTGATGCAGGAGCATGAAACCATGCGCGGCGTTCCCATCATTTTCGTTACCGCCATCAGCAAAGAGGATAAATACGCGACACAAGCCGCCGAGATCGGCGCAGTGGATTATATTTTCAAGCCGATCAATTCCGATATCCTCAAAAGCAAGGTCAAGGTCTATCTCGATCTCTACGTCCAGCGCGAGCAGATACTCACGTTGAATTCGGTGCTCAGCCAGTCCAACGAAGAGCTGGAACGCTTCGCTTATATCTGCTCGCACGATATGCAGGAGCCGGTGCGCATGATGAACAGCTACGCTTCGCTGCTCAAGGAAAAATACGAAACCACCCTGGATGAAAAGGGAAAAAAATATATCAACTTCATTACCGGCAATGCCACGCGCATGCAGAAAATGATTCAGGATATATTGACGTTTTCGCGTGTGGGACGGGAAGATATCGCGCTGGAAACGGTCGATTGCAATGAAATCGCCAGCGAAATACTGGCTGAATTCGAGGGCGTTATTCAGGAAAAAAACGCCCAGGTAACCTGCGGCGATTTGCCGACACTGCAAAGCAATCCGACATTGATACGTGTGCTTTTTCAAAACCTGATCAGCAATGCGCTGAAATTTCAGGAAGCCGGCAAACCGCCGGAAGTCACCGTAAAGGCAGAGCGGCAGGGAAATATCTGGCGGTTTTCGGTACGCGATAACGGCATCGGTATCAACCCGGCTTTTCATGATAAAATATTCACTATTTTCCAGCGCTTTCATCGCAAGGAAGATTATCCCGGTACGGGAATCGGCCTGAGCACTTGCCGCAAATTCATACGCCTCACCGGCGGCGATGTCGGCTTCGAATCCGCACCCGGTCAGGGCAGCGAGTTTTATTTCACCATTCCCTTGCACAACACTGAAGAGGCGGCATTATGAATAACCTGGCCCTTGCCCAATTACCCGAATCTTCCATCGATATTCTTCTGATCGAAGATAATGACGGCGACGCTTTTCTGATTCAGGAAATGCTGGAAAAAGTTTCATTCGATGGATTTTCCGTGTCCCACGCTCCCACCATGGAAATGGCCGAGCCGGAATACCGCAAGCATCCATTCAATGTATTGCTGCTCGATTTAAGCCTTCCGGGATTTTCCGGCATGGAAGCGGTGGAAAAAATACGCGGCGATCTGCCCGCTATGCCCATCATCATCATGACCGGGCTGGACGACCAGCAGCGCGCCATAGACGCCATGCAGCGCGGCGTGCAGGATTATATCGTCAAGGGGCAATACGCCAATAACATCCTGCCGCGCGCCATACGCTACGCCATCGAGCGCAAGCGCTTTGAGAATAAGGTGATTGAACTCGTGCATTTTGACCAGATCACCGGCCTCATCAACCGCGAAGTATTTCTCGACCGGCTGGAAGGCGCCATATCGCTTGCCAACCAGAATAACGTGCCGCTGGCGGTATTGTTATTGAGCCTCAGGCGTTTCAAGGAAGTCACAGCGACGCTTGGCCATGATACCGGCAATCAATTACTCAAGGCCGTCGCCGTGCGCCTGAAAGAATGCGTCATGCGGCAGGATGCCATCGCGCGGCTGGAAGGCGATGAATTTATCCTGCTGATCACTGGCCAGTTCGCCGCCGCGGAAAGGCTGGTGGTTTTTTCCCAGCATATCATCGACGCCCTCGAGCGCCCCTTTACCATCGACGGGCATTCGGTGAATATCGGCTGCAGCATTGGCGTTGCTACCTATCCCAGCTGCGGCAAGGACGAAATCGAGCTGGCCAAACATGCCGATATCGCCCTGCATCGCGCCAAGCAAAACAGCAAAAGCGAATTCCAGTTCTATACGCAGGTGCTCAATGAAGAGCTCACCATGCGCATGACGCTGGAAAAAGAATTGCAATCCGCCATCGAAAACCATGAGTTGCTCGCCTATTACCAGCCTGTTATCGACCTAAAAACCGACCGTATCTGCGGCGTGGAAACGCTGATACGCTGGCAGCATCCGCAAAAGGGGCTGGTGCCACCGAACAGCTTTATCCCGCTGGCGGAAAAATCGGATCTGATTCTTGCGATCAGCGAATATATTACGCAGGCGGCCTGCAGCGATTTTGCGTCATGGAAACATCTAACAACAGCGCCTTTTGACGTGGGCATCAATCTGTCGGCACGGGATTTCCAGAAAAAAGATTTTATGGCATGGCTGGAAAAAATCCTGTCCGCCACGGGAATGAACCCGAAAGAAATGGCGCTGGAAGTTACTGAAGGCACATTGATGGAAGATCCAAAACAAGCCATCGAAACGCTGAAATCCTGCCGTGAACTGGGCTCATCCATTTTCGTCGATGATTTCGGTACCGGTTATTCCAGCTTAAGTTATTTAAGCGTGTTGCCGCTCGATATATTGAAAATCGACCGCTCGTTTGTGAGCGATATCACCACCAGCGGGCATAATTTACTCATCGCCACCGCCACGATCAACCTTGCCCATGCGCTGGGCCTGAAGGTCGTGGCCGAAGGTATCGAAACGAAGGAGCAGAAAGATTTACTCACGATTTTAGGCTGCGATAAGGCGCAAGGCTACTACTTCGCCAAGCCCATGCCGCTCGACGTTTTAAAAATCTGGCTGACGGAAAGGGGGGAGCGGGATGAACAACGTATTGGAAATATTGCTGGTCGAAGATAACGAAGGCGATATCGAAATGACGCAGCGCGCTTTCCAGGACGGTAAATCCGCCTGCAACATCTCAGTGGTCAATGACGGCATGGAGGCGCTGGATTTTCTGAATAAGCGCGGCGATTATGCTAATGCGCCTTCGCCGCAACTTATTTTCCTCGATCTCAATATGCCCAGGATGGATGGCAAACAATTTCTTGACGCTATCAAAAGCGAGGCGCAATGGAAACCGATTCCCGTCATCATGTTCACCAGCTCCGAATCGCCCAAAGATATTCGCGAATGTTACGAGCGCCATGCCAGCTGCTATGTCGTAAAACCCTTTGATGGCAAAGAATTTATCGATGCGGTAAGGCGGGTGGTGGATGTATGGAATAATTTGGGTCAGCTTCCATGCATTTGCTCCGTGGCACATATTCAAAAAATTAATAAAAAGTAAATGAAAGAACATCCTCCTTGTACGAGCCTATAAGCCAATAGCTTCTATATGCAGCTATTATTAGCCATTTCAGCCTTTCCAATTTCTCTGCCTATCCATTATGTATTGTCACAAAAAGTTAATATAAATTAAGCATAACTGTCATAATGTGATGATATTATAAAGGTAATATTAATAAATAGGAGTTAAGATTAAACATTGGAATAAAGCTATAGGGGGCGTTATGGCAGATGGTGATGATGTTGGTATAAATGGTGGGGCTGGCTTAGGCGATGAAGCGGCGAAGATGGGCGCGGAAGCCGCGCTTGAAAAACAAAAGAAAGAGCAGGAAAGACTAGAAGCGGCAACGCCCGAAGCAATGCAGGCAAAGGCGCAGGAAAAGCTGCGAGAAACCCTCATCGATAAAGCGGTTGAGAAAGAAGTAGCAAAAGTAGAAGCAAGACAAGCGGCTATAGAAAAAGGACCGCAAACCGAAGCGGGTAAACTGCTGGCAGGGATGATAGATCCAAAAGATCCGAATCGAGTGCTTACCCCTGATAAATTGATTCAAGGCATTAAGAATATAGATCCTGCAGCAACACAAGATCAGGATGGCAGGAAACTAACAGGCTCTGAACAGCAAGCCGCAACAAAACTTGCGGAAGCCAAAGGTAAAAAGCAGTTGTTCGACGCCATGGATACCGATCATAATGGAATACTAACAAAAAAAGAGAAGGAAGCCGCGCTTAACGATGCGATGGTTGAATTCAAGGATAAAGAGGGCCACAATCCTGCAGCTAAAAATGAAGCAATCTTCGGTAATATCACTAAAGTTAGCTCAGGTGAAGTGGACCGGGCGCAGCAAAAGATGGAAGAAGTGCGAGCGCTGGCCCGGGCTGCAGCACCTAAAGTCAACAAGGTTGAAGTGGCTAGCACAGCACACGTAGGCCACCATCATTTGGGTAACATGTCTCCTGGCAGCCCCACCAATGATGCTCCAAAACTTGAAAGACCTATGTTAGCAGGTGATGCTAGCGAGAAAGATTCTAATCTGGGCAAGGCCGATCCCACCCGGCCACCGCCTGCTCCTGAACGTGGTGGTTGGGGTAGAGTATAGATTATCTCCTGGTCGTCAATGACCGAGACTCTAAACATGCCGGCGCTAAAAGGCGCTGGCATTTTTTATTCACGATAATAACAGCCATCGATTTTTGATAATTTACTTGCTTAAAAAGCATTGAAAATTTATAACCTTGTTACCGAATAGTTGAATGGCTGTTCGGTCTGTCACAACAATAATCTCAACAAGGAGACTTCCATGACCGTCAATAAAAAACTTGCTCTCGCGGCTCTCGCAGGCCTTTTCACCACTGGCATTGTAGCGACCGCTACCGCTCACGCCGCTGATGCCACCACCACAACCACCACCACCACTGTGGTAAAAGACGTACATGCTTGCGCCGGCAAAAATTCCTGCAAAGGTAACGGCGGCTGCAAGACCGGCGACAACGGTTGCAAAGGTAAGAACTCCTGCAAAGGCAAAGGTGGCTGCGCTACCGATGGCAGCAAAAAAGCTCAGTAATTTTTCTGCTTGAATGAGAAGGGCGGAGGCGTTTGCGTCTCCGCCTTTTCTTTATGAACAGCGACTTCCCCACTCTCGGTTTCGGCCTCGGCCTGCGCGTAAACCATTATCCGCACATATTCGAGCATTGGCCTGAAATGGATTGGTTCGAGATCATCTCGGAAAATTTCATGGATACGGATGGCCGCCCCAAGCGCAATCTGGCCCGCATTCGCGAGCGTTATCCCGTCGTCATGCACGGCATCGCCCTGTCGATCGGCACGGTCGATCCGCTCAATTCCGAATACCTCACCAAGCTCAAAAAACTCATCGAGTGGCTCAACCCCGCCTGGATTTCCGACCATCTCTGCTGGACCGGCATCGCCCATAAAAATTCGCACGATCTGCTGCCCGTTCCCTACACCGAAGAAGCGCTCAAACATATCGTTGGGCGCATCAAGCAGGTGCAGGATTTCTTAGGACGCCCGATCGCGCTGGAAAATCCATCCACCTATCTCGAATTCAAAACCTCCTATATTCCGGAAGCGGAATTCATCGCCGCCATGGCCAACGAATCCGGTTGCCAATTACTGCTCGACGTCAACAATGTCTATGTTAGCTGCTACAACCACCGCCTCGACCCCAAAGCCTATATCGACGCGCTGCCGCTTGATCACGTCCAGCAAATTCACCTCTCCGGCCATACCAATCACGGCACCCACATCATCGATACGCACGACGATTACGTCATTGACGAAGTCTGGTCGCTCTACAAATACACTGTTCATAAAGCCGGACGCACACCCAATACCATGGTCGAGTGGGACGCTAATATTCCCGAGTGGGACGTGCTTTACAATGAACTCGGCAAAGCCAAAAAAGCCGCGAAAGATGCTAAAAATTACGCACCGTTGCCCGAGCTGGCAAAAGAACAATCACGCTATGTCGCCAATCACATCACCCCGCTTGCCGACGCACAAACCCGCATGCAGGATGGCATCTTGCAGGGGACTAAACTCGATACCAACCCCGACGAATGGATTCGCGCCAAAGCCGAATTCGCAGCCCGCGATCAGCTCGCCGTCTATATCGATTCCTACCGCTACCGCTTGTACGATGTCGTCGCCGAAGATTTCCCCGCTCTGCAATATTATTTAGGCGACGACGAATTTGAAACGCTGATTACCGATTTCGTCCACACCGCCGAGTCTCACTATTTCAACATCAGCCGCTACGCCCAGCAATTTCCCGCCTTCCTCAAATCCCATGCCTCTGGCGATGATTTTGCCGTCGAACTCGCCCTGCTGGAAAACGCGATCTCCCAACTCACCGACCCGCAGGAAACCACACCGCTTACGCAAGCGCATCTCGAAGGCCTAACCCCGGAAACGCTGATGGAATCGGTACTCTATCCGCGCCAGGCCCTCGAACTCTTCGCCTTTGATTATCCGGTCAACCGCTTTTACATCGCGATGAAAGAAGGGCAATCCCCCGCTGCGCCAGAAAAAGAAAAAACCTTCACCGCCGCCTTTCGCCATGACGATGTCGTCTGGCGCATGGATTTAGCTGAACAGGAATATTACCTGCTCAAAAAATTATTCGCTGGCATCCCGGTAGGCCAGGCGCTTGAATCCCTGCAAAACGAGCTTACACTTCCCGAAGATGAACTCAGCACGCATCTCTTCGAATGGTTTTCCCGCTGGATACGTAACGGCTTATTGGCCTATAACGAAGATACACAAGATAAAAGGACTGCTGCATGAAATTGATCACCCGCACTCTCGATTTTCTCATAAGCTGGCCGGAGCGTGTCGCTTCGCATTTTCCATGGGCCGGGCCGTTACTGGCGCGTATTGTTGTGGGCTATGTGTTCATGCTCAGCGGTTGGTCCAAGCTTAATAATCTGCCGCAGATGATTGAAAATTTCATCAGCTGGGGCATTCCTTATCCACACATACTCACCCCATTCGTTTCGGGTGTGGAATTTTTTGGCGGCATATGTTTAATGCTCGGTTTTCTCACCCGCATCGCTGGCGGCATGCTGGCAGGCACGATGGTGGTTGCGGTTATTTCAGCGAAATTGATGGATATTGATTCCCTGGAAACATTGCTCGGCTTTGAAGAAGTATCCTATTTCGCGCTATTTTTCTGGCTGGCTGTCGCCGGACCAGGAAAAGCCTCGCTCGATTATCTCATCCACCGAAAATGCAAAGGAAACGCATGAAAATAGCTGATATCCTGCAAGCTCCGTCCATGCCACTGGCCAGCCCCAGCTATCCGCGCGGGCCGTACCGCTTCATCAACCGCGAATATTTTATCGTTACCTATGAATCCGATCCCGATGCCATCCGCGAAGCCGTGCCCGAACCGCTGGAACCAGACGGCAGCAACACGGTGATGTACGAATTCATCCGGATGCCCGATAGCTCCGGCTTCGGCGATTACACCGAAACCGGCATCGTCATTCCCTGCAAATACCAGGGTGAGCCAATGAGTTTCACCGCCCAGATGTATCTCGATGATGAACCACCGATTTCAGCGGGCCGCGAGGTCTGGGGCTTCCCGAAAAAATTCGCCAATCCGACATTCGGCATCGTCCACGACACGCTCACCGGCCATCTTGAATATGCCGGGCAGACGGTAGCCGTCGGCACCATGACCTACAAGCACACCGACCTCACGCTCGACCCGAAAACCCATGCCCACACCACCGCTCAAATCCAGCAGAAACTGGCCAAAACCGGTGTGCTCCTCAAGCTCATCCCGCATGTCGACGGCACACTCGCCATCGCCCAGCTCGTCGCTTATAATATGACCGACATCACCGTCAACGGCGCCTGGGCTGGCCCGGCGCGGTTGCATCTGGTCCCGCATGTGAACGCGCCGGTGGCTGATCTTCCGGTGAAGAAAGTCATCGGCGGCAGTCATTTCATTGCTGATATTACGCTACCGTATGGCCGCGTGCTCTATGATTATCTCGCGCCGCAAGGAAAATAAATCACGCGGTTTTTAGCGGCCGTTCGCCCGTCACTTCCGGCGGCAGTTTAAAGCGCGTATTTTCCGCTTCACCCGGCATCGTTTCCACCCGCGTCGTCCGCAAATGCCCAATGGCGTCGACGACATTCATCACCAGATGCTCCGGCGCTGAGGCCCCGGCGGTGATGCCGACACTTTCAATCGCGTCAAACCAGTGCGGCTGCAAGCTTTTCGCATCGTCGATCAGATACGCCGTAATCCCGATTTCTTCCGCCAGATCGCGCAGGCGGTTGGAGTTGGAGCTATTCGCCGAACCGATCACTAGCAATAAATCCACCTGCTTGGCTAATTCGCGCACGGCGTTTTGCCTATTTTGCGTCGCGTAGCAGATATCGCGCAATTCCGGCCCGGTAATCGCCGGGAAGCGGCTTTTAAGCGCCGCGATAATATCCTTAGTGTCATCCACCGAAAGCGTCGTCTGCGTGACATAGGCAAGCTTTTCGGGATTGTTTACCTTCAGCTTTGCCACATCCTTGGCATCCTGCACCAGATGCACGCCTTGTTTTACGCGCCCGCTCGTGCCTTCCACTTCGGGGTGCCCCTCATGGCCGATCAGCACGATCTCGCGCCCTTCGCCCTCATAACGCTGCGCCTCGCGGTGAACCTTGGTTACCAGCGGGCAGGTGGCGTCGATAACCGGCAGGTCCCGCAATTTCGCGCTATTTTCCACTTTCTCCGAAATACCATGCGCCGAAAACACCGTAATCGCGCCATCAGGAATCTCATTCACCTCGCGGACGAACACCACGCCCTTGGCGCGCAAATCCTCCACCACCCATTTATTATGCACGATCTCATGGCGCACATAGACCGGCGGACCATAAAGCGCCAACGCCCGCTCGACGATTTCGATAGCGCGGTCAACGCCCGCGCAAAAGCCGCGCGGCTGGGCGAGAATAATGCGGAGGGAAGCGGTCGAGTTATTCATGATATTCAAATCGTTGCATAAATTAAAAAATATTAATGCATTATTCCAAAAATCTTATTATAATGCACGCATTATTTAATACATAGTCTTTAAAGGATAGGGAATTATGAAAAAAGCGATGAGCAACACTGGTCCGAAAGTACCATATTCAGTTCAGCATGCTCCTGCCACGGCGGATCTGGCCGAAATTAGCAGAAGGGAAATGGAAATAACCCAGAGAATGATCGGCAGGTTTGTGAACGATACCAAGTATCTGGGGGAAAAAGCCGCTGCCGCAATACATTTATCATTAAAACCATTGATTGATGCGACGCCAGAAATCAGAGAAATCAAGGGAAACGCCGATATTTTTATGGATGCCGTACGCGATTATATACATAATCTGCTTCTTCTCCAGGCAGCAGGAGGCGATATTTTCGGCATGAGCTTTAAAACGCTAGACAAAAACCCAGCCCTCCTTGTTTTTTACCAGGCGTTCGTACGTGCAGGAGATAGGTTGTATGATGCTACCAATAAGCTGCTGGATACCAATGTAGCAACCTGTCCGGTAAATATTAATCGTGATATAGACGAAATTGCAACAGCGCCTGCCAAATCACGGGCAGAGTAATATTTATAACATGTTTTAAGGAGTAACCATATGTCAGCAGCTTTTAGTGGAGAAGGCCCACAAAAATCCTATACCAGCCAGAATACTGCTACCACGGTAGATTTACTTACAATTAGCCAAAGGCAAAGAGAAATTGTAGATGGCTTGGTAGATAAAGCCATAAAAGACCCGGAGTATGCTAAAGGCCCAATTCATCAGGTATTAATGGCGATAGCCGAGGGATTGGGAAAGATAAAATATGATGACTATATGCACGAGGCTGGTAGCCCTGAATTCGATGATGTAAACACATTGGCTCTGAAAAGAGACATAGAGGATTATGTGTTAAGCAGCCTTTTATTTAAAGCCGTACAAAATAATGAGCCTGGCGCTAATGCCCGTGATAAAAATATCCGCCCTTATTTGGAGTTGGCTCAGAATGCAGCAATAAGATTAGGCGACAACGTAAAAGAGTTGGCAGGCGATTCATTTTCCCCGCCACTTAGCGCGCTCATGGATTATATTGAAGCGGAAATCCAGAAAGAACCAACTAAAGCGCTTACCTAACCAGCCAGCCATTTCTCCCCCTGCATTTCCACCAACCGCGACACCGTCCTTTGAAACTCAAAGTTGCCATCGCCAACCTTATAAATCCCGTCCGGAGCGGTTTCGGCGGTGCAAACCAGTTTTACCTTGCGTTCATACAGCGCGTCAATCAGCGTCATGAAGCGTTTGGCTTCGTTGCGCTGATCCGCCGCCAATGCCGGGATGCCGGTCAGTATCACCGTATCCAGCCGCCGCGCCAGCGCCAGGTAATCCGCCGGGCCCATATTTTCCTGGCATAAATCTTTAAACGTGAACCGGCCGATTTTGGGTTGGTACAGGGTGAAGCGGGTAGTGCGCCCCTGCACGGCGAGCATGTCGTTATGCGGTGTAGGATCGGCGGTGATGCGGGCAATGATGCCGTCGATAAATTCATCCGCTGCCTTGCCCAGCGGCGTGAAATAGCTTTTTTGCAGCGATTTTATCTGGGTCAGGCGGTAATCCGAACTGCTGGACAGGGCCAGCACCTGCATCTTTTTCTCGATCAGCGCGATAAATTTAGCAAAGCGCTCGCTCTGGATGCCGCCCGTATAAAGCGAAGCAGGCGGATGGTTGGACGTGCTGACGATGACGACTTGGCGCTCGAGCAGCCCGGAAAAAAGCCGGTGCAGCAGCGACGCATCGGCGACATCGGTGGCCTGCAACTCGTCAAAACAGAGCAGTTTCGTATGGGCCGCAATTTCCTGCGCCAGCGTCATTATCGGGTCACCCTTATAGGCCTCTTGGCCGCGTAACTGTTGCAGCCGCGCATGGACTTCCTGCATAAACGCATGAAAATGCACCCGGCGCTTGGCTGCAATCGGCGTATGGTCGAAAAAAAGATCCATCAGCATGGATTTCCCGCGCCCGACATTGCCCCAGATATAGATACTGCCGGAAGCTCCCTCCGGTTTGCCGAACCAGCGGTTAAACAGCCCGGGCGCCGCCGGTTTATGGTTATCCTTCAGTTGCAGCGACAGCGCCTGCAATGCCGCCAGAACAACACGCTGCGCCTCGTCATTGCTGATCTTCCCGCCAGCTACCAGCTGGTCGTAACGGGATTGCAGGGAATGCTCAGTCATGTCATCCCGCACTTGTTGCGGGATCCAGGGCCATATGCCCGGTCAGTGCCTTTTGCCCTGGATCCCCGAATAAATCGGGGATGACGAAGTAAAAATATGCGAAATAAGTCACTATCTTGCTGTTCATTAACTTGATTTTCCGGGGGCATTGCTTTAGAACCGTTTCCTCTGAGAAACCTATATAAAGCAACTATCCCCATCATGCAATTAACCGTTACGGAAGATATGGAATCCTACCAGGAAGCGCTGGGCACTCTGGCGCTGGACGGTAAAACCGTAGCTTTAGTGCCGACCATGGGGGCATTGCATGCCGGGCATATGGGCCTGATTCAGGCAGCCAGCGAGCTGGCCGACGCCGTGGCTGTCAGTATTTTTGTCAATCCAAAACAGTTCGGGCCTAATGAGGATTTCGCAAAATATCCCCGCATGTTGGAGCGTGATCTTGAATTATTGGATGAGGCAGGTGTCGCCATTGCCTACACGCCTTCCGTAGAAGATTTATACCAGGATGGCTTCTCGACCATCGTCTCGCCCGGCTCGATCGGCGCTATCCTGGAAGGCCATTTCCGCCCCGGGTTTTTCGATGGCGTCGCCACCGTCGTCACCAAATTATTGCTGCGCACCCTGCCGCATGTCGCCGTGTTCGGTGAGAAAGATTACCAGCAGCTCTGCGTCATCCGCCGTATCGCGAGCGACCTCGATATCGCCGTCGATATTATCGGCCTGCCCACCGTGCGTGAGGCGGACGGCCTGGCCATGTCCTCGCGCAACGCCTATCTCAGCCCCGAGCAACGCGCCGTCGCGCCCAAACTCTACGAAGCTTTGCAGCGCATCCGCCATACTATCAGCTCCGGCGCGCCCATAAATGAAGCGATTGCAGAAGGTATCGCGGCGCTCACGCAAGTGGGATTTAAAGTCGATTATCTGGAGCTGCGTGAAACCGATACGCTGGAAGTCATGGAAACTCTCGACGGCGAAGCGCGGTTACTAGCGGCGGCGTGGCTTGGAGCGACCAGGCTGATCGATAATATTGCAGTGGGGTGATTATGGAACATGCGCAAATATTGCAAGAATTCAAAGACGCCGGTGCCATCCTCACCGGTCATTTCATCCTGACCTCCGGCCTGCGCAGCCCGATGTATATGCAATGCGCCCGCGTATTGATGGACGCCAAACGTGCCGACCGCCTGTGCAAAGCGCTCGCCGCCAAAATCAACGCCGCGTCCCTTGCTATCGACATCATCGTCGCACCCGCCATGGGCGGCGTCGTTGTCGGCTATGAAATGGGGCGGCAACTGAATGTGCCGTCGATTTTCTGCGAACGCGTCGATGGCAGCTTCGCCCTCCGCCGTGGGTTTATTCTCGAAAAAGGCCAGCGTGTCCTCATCGTCGAGGACGCCGTCACCACCGGCAAATCCTCCATGGAAGCCGCTGCCTGTATCGAACAATACGGGGCCGTACCCGTCGCGGTGGCCAGCCTGGTCGACCGCCGCTCCAGCAACGATGTCAGCCTGACCCTGCCGCTCATTTCGCTGCTCAAACTCGACATACCCACCTACAAGCCCGATGCTCTGCCTGACGAACTGAAAGCCATCGAAGCCATCAAGCCCGGCAGCCGGCCCGGCCTCAAAAACCAGCCATGAAAAAAGCCGCCATCATCACCGGGGGAGCCAAACGCATCGGCGCTGCCATTGCCCGGCATTTTGCTAGCAACGGCTACGATATCGCACTCCATTACAATACCTCAAAAACCGAAGCCGTCGCCTTGCAAAAAGAAATCAGAACACCCGGCGTCGATTGCCAGCTTTTCCAGCAAGACCTGCAAAAAATCCCAAGTCTCGACCCGCTCATCCAGAAAATCCACGCTACCATGCCGCATTGCACCGCGCTCATCAACAACGCCTCTTTGTTCGAGCGCGCCACCTTCATGGAAACCGACGAAGCCCTGTTCGACCGCCAGTTCACCGCCAATTTTAAAGCGCCGTTTTTCCTCTCCCAGTCCTTCGCCCGCCATTTCGCTAAAGGCTCTATCATCAACCTGCTCGACACCGACATCGCCCATACGCAAGGCAGCCATTTCGCCTATCTGCTTTCCAAAAAATCCCTGGCTGAATTCACGATGATGGCCGCCCGCGCGCTTGGGCCGCACATAAGGGTGAACGGGGTATGCCCGGGGATCATGTTGCCGTCGAATGAGCTGGACGAGGCGTATATAGAAAAACTGTCCAAATCGCTTCCGCTTGGCCAAGTCGGTTTAGTGGAGCAGGCGGCAAGCTCCTGCCTGTGGTTATGTGAAAACAGCTTTGTCACCGGGCAGTTTCTGTTTTGCGACGGGGGCCAGCATTTATTATGAATTTCATCATGAACATAAAAGACCTGAAGGCCGAAACCATCCTCGGTATTTTCGACTGGGAAAAGAAAGCCAAACGCCCGGTTATTCTCACTATCGAATTGCATCTGGAGAAAAGCAAAGCCGGCGATAGCGACGATATGAGCGACGCCGTGGATTACGCCATGCTCGAAGAAAACATCATCAAGCGCCTCGAGGCTTCCAATTACAATCTGATTGAACGCCTGGTCACGGATATCGGCCAGCTCATTTTATCGCTCGATAAACGAATCCTGAAAGTCACGGTGGAAGCCGACAAGCCGGGGGCGCTCAAGCAGGCGCGGAGCATCTCTATCAGTGCGACCTTCAATCAATAACGGTTGTGGTTTATTTAGCAGCCAGTCATGCAAGCTTATACTGCCAGTAAGGTTACACCGTTTAATGATCTGCAGGCAGAGTGGCAATGCCGCATGCGCATGCTTCGCGAGGCGGAGCAGTTCATTTACGCATCGAGCTATTTTATACAATATGATCGTTACGGACAAGAATACGTCGAGGCGTTATTAACTGCCTGCAAGCGCGGTGTTAAGGTTGTCCTGCTAGTCGATGCCTTTGGTCAAAAATTGGCAAGTAGCCTCATGACCAGAAAAGAAATAACAGAAGGCAGGAAGGCATTATCACGATTGTCGGAAGCAGGGGCGACGATTTGTTTTTACAAATGCCGCACACCTCTTATGCGCTTGTTGGGAAGCGGCATGCACATCAAAATTCAGCTTACAGAAAAGGGTGGCGCGTTGTTTAGCAGCGGCAATATTTCCGCTACTTCTTATGATAAATGGCGTGAATTTTCGGTGCATGTTGAGGGGCGCATCGTTTTGGCATTGCTAAAGGAATTCACGGCATTTGGCACGGTTGTTGATCCAGGAGATTTTGATTTGCTAAATAAAGAAAGCAGCGATGTGGAGCAGGAAACACTACTATATGCTTCCTATAATCCAACCATAGATATGCACCCGCTTAACCCTATAATGCTTCATTCTCCTAATAAGCTTACGGATTACCTCGTATCGCTTTTTACAAACGCAAAGAAAAGTATCAGCCTGACGTCGTTTTATTTTAAACCCGTGCCGATTTTGCTAAATGCTTTATCGGATGCGGCTGAGCGCGGAGTTAGGATTGAAATTTTTCATTCGCACCGTGATGCGCTGGGTCATTCAATACTACCGTGGGTGCCCAGTTTTCACTTGTACCCAAGGCTTCTGGAATTGGGAGTCCATATTTATGAGAATTTTCATGGTGAACACTCCAAAAACATCCTGGTGGATCATGAAATGACTGTGTTTGGTACGTATAATTTTGAATATGCGGCACATGACAGAGTGGCCGAAGCCATGATGGTCTCAACCAGTAAAGAAATGGTTTACTTTATGGCAAATACATTTGAGATGCTGCGCACCAGTGCGGATAATATAAAAATAGAT
>Ga0206992_1138_pt1 | contig 15515 bp, 15 predicted proteins | sample Alteio_BWMinCont_6_FD_153267 | JGI IMG/M metagenome (GOLD analysis project Ga0206992, IMG submission 153267) | Enriched cells from forest soil in Barre Woods Harvard Forest LTER site, Petersham, Massachusetts, United States -... | ecosystem: Environmental > Terrestrial > Soil > Temperate forest >... | reverse complement strand
CGTCGCGGCGCAAGGTGGTCACCTCAAAGGATTTCCCATCTATGACAGCGGTGATGGTGCCATGCGCAAGCCCGGTGGGAATCGTGCGAATGCCGGCTTTTTCCAGCAATGCCATCGATTCTTCCGGTAATAAGGTGGTTGCCGCATCGACATCCTTTACCTCGCACCCCAAAAGCGCATCGCGTACTGCGCCTCCGACAAAACGCAAACTACCCGGACGGGATGCAAATGCCTGCACCAGTTTTTGCGTCTGCGCCCAACGCAGCCAGGATGGATTCAAACGATTCAATGCTCTGTTATTCAAGGATTGGGCTCCACATGCCCGGGAACGAGCGAGCCGTTTTCCATGTGCGGCGGAACAAAAAAAATTACTGCGAAAACTGGGTAAAATATATTTTGCCGCCGCGGTAATAGTGCAATGGGCGGGTAGTAATGAACCTATGGTTGCCAGCCATGCATATGCCGAGATGCTCAGACTTGCCGATATATGGCAGCCGCCGGAATTTCCCCTTAGCGGCGATGATTTGATTGCGCTCGGGGTTAAACCCGGAAAAGTAATGGGAGAATTGTTGCGCAAACTGGAGGAAGAGTGGGAAATGAACGATTATGCGCTGACGAAAGAAGCATTACTGGGAAAAGCCCAATATTTACTTGGGTGATTCCACTTCCTCGACAAACGCTTCCCCGTTCGGGTTTTCTTCCAGCGCGTAGCCGGCAGAGCGAACGGTGCGGATGAGGTCAGGCTGCTTACCATCGTAATCGAGTCCTTTGCGCAGGCGGCGGACATGTACGTCAACCGTGCGCAATTCGACATAAATATCATGGCCCCATACCGCATCGAGCAATTGCTCGCGCGAGAAAACGCGACCGGGATGTTCGAGCAGGTAACGCAACAGGCTGAATTCAGTCGGGCTTAAATGAATTTCGGCGTTATCGCGGGTGACTTTATGCGCCGAGACATCCATCTTAATGCTGGCGAAAGAGAGAACTTTCTCCGACAAAGCCGGGCGGAAGCGGCGGAATACGGCGCGGATGCGCGCCACCAGTTCGGCCGGTGAGAATGGCTTCACGATATAATCATCCGCTCCGGCATCGAGGCCGCGTATGCGGTCACCCTCTTCGCCACGGGCAGAAAGCATGATGATGGGGATGGCTTTAGTATCGGGATTCCAGCGCAGCTGCTTGCAGATTTCAACGCCAGACATGGAAGGCAACATCCAGTCGAGGACGATAATATCGGGCTTATAGTCTTTGACCATGCCAACCGCTTCTTCGCCGTCGCCGGTCGAGTAAACCTTGAACCCTTCGCGCTCGAGATTATATCTGAGTAATGTCACAATAGCGGCTTCGTCTTCAACGATCAGAACTGAGGTATCCAAGGGGGCGTCCTTATTTGATTTTCAAGAATTTTTTCTCACTCTACCATAACTGCGCAATGCCGCAACCGTACAATCTTTTATTAAGCCTTGTCATTGTAACAGCTTATTGTTTATAAAGCATAATTCTTATTTGTTCGTTAATAGGGCCGTACTAAATGAATAGCAAGCTCAGATTATTTCTTGATTTCAGCCCCTTAGCCGGATTTTTCCTGGCCTATCGTTTTGCCGGGTTGCTGGCCGCGACCGGAACTTTAATCCTGTGCACCCTCATTTCCTTGAGCGTTACCTATATCAAGGAGAAGCGCATTGCCCCGATGCCGCTGGTATCGGGAGTGATGGTGACGATACTGGGCGGCCTGACATTGTACCTGCATAACGATACCTTCATCAAGATCAAGCCGACGCTGGTGAACCTGCTTTTTGCCGCCATTTTGCTCGGCGGGCTGTATTTCCGAAAACCCATGTTCAAATACGTGCTGGGTCACGCTATGCAGCTGGAGGAAAAAGGCTGGCAGCTGCTATCGCTGCGCTGGGGAATATTTTTCTTAGGCCTGGCCGCTTTGAACGAATGCATATGGCGCAATTTTTCAACCGATTTCTGGGTCGATTTCAAGGTGTTCGGCATGCTGACGCTCACCATGCTGTTTACGCTTGCGCAATTGCCATTAATTAAACGCTATTGGATTGAAGAAGAGTATGAGAGTAAAAAAGCAAACCACGTCAATTAGTTAATAATTTATTAAATTTTGCTTTAGTTGCACCATAAGGCATGATAATCTCCTTATAAATATTAGTTACAGAGGAGATTATATGGCAACAGAAGCGCCAGCTTTTCATCGTGTAGTGAAAAAAGAGGAAATGGACGGCATCGCCGCCATGGTCAATAAAATACTTGGCGATGTGGGCGTGAATGTTGTGGTTTATCCACAGAGTGAGCGGGCATTTGATCAAAAAAATGCCGCTCTGTACATGACAATACCAACATATGAAGGAGCGCATCGTTCATATTATATGGGGATAGCCAATAATTTTGCTCAAACTGTTTTGGATGTGCTGAAGCAAAAAAATCTCATCCATTTTAGCGGAAAAGTAGAGCAAATATTGCCCCCCATGGCGGCAGTTGCAGCCTTTGCCTTTGAGGGCGACAGGCAGCTTTATCCTGCAATCAATATAGCTGTTGCGCAGCCTTTGGGCCATGAAAAACTTAGAGAGGCGCTTACGGAAGCGCTGAGTGTTGCCCGCAAGATTCATGAAAACCAAAGCGATGCGGCGCCGATTCTGGGTACATATCTAAAGGCTAAATGTGAAATTGCGGACAATCCCGGCAATCATGGCAAAAAGGTGCCCTATTTGCTGGCAGTGCAATTACCAGACAAATATAATCCAATAAACGGCGGTAGAGACTTAACGCCCGAAGGCGAAGGCGGGCGCAAGAAATTGGTGGATCTACAAAATGACGGTGTCATCCTATTGGAATCGGATGGCCGTCGCCCCAATGCATTTTTTGTCCATGTAAAAAATCTGGCGAAATTACAGGAAATAGGTACAGAGACCAAAACGCATTTGCCAGATAGAAATTCAGAAACGAGCTCGCACCGGGGCTAAATACCGATGGCCCGCCAGCCAATATCCCTGCGACAAAAACCTTCCGGCCAGTCGATGAGGCCAACCGCTTTATAGCCCCGGGCCTGCGCCTGTGCAATGGTAGTACCAATCGCCGTCACGCCCAGCACGCGCCCGCCATTAGCCAGTAATTTACCACCACGTATTTCCGTGCCGGCATGGAATACCATCACGTCATTTATCTCATTGGCTTTATCGACTCCGCGTATGTGCGAACCTTTTTTGTAATCCCCCGGATAACCGTGGGCCGCCATGACGATGCAAATCGCCGCTTCTTTGCGGAAACTGATTTTCACCTTATCCAAACCACCTTTGCTACAGGCCAGTAATGCCTTATACAGATCGGCGTCGAAACGCGCCATCAGCGCCTGCGTTTCCGGATCGCCGAAACGCACGTTATATTCCAATAATATCGGGCCGTCATCGGTCAGCATCAACCCGGCGAATAATACGCCCTTGAAAGGAATGCCTTCTTTTTTCATGGCGCGGACCGTAGGCAGGATAATGGTCTGCATGACGATTTCGCGCATGGGCGGCGTCAATACCGGCGCGGGCGAATAGGCTCCCATGCCGCCGGTATTAGGCCCCTGATCGCCGTCGCCCACGCGCTTATGATCCTGGGCGTAGCCGAATTCAACCGCCGTTTCGCCGTCGCACAGGGCGAAATAGCTGACTTCCTCGCCCTGCAAAAATTCCTCGATCACCACCGCCTTGCCGCTATCGCCGAATCTTCCGGCAAACATGTCAGAAAGCGCCTCTTCCGCTTCTTTGGGCGTGGCGGCAATGACTACGCCTTTACCGGCGGCCAGCCCGTCGGCCTTAATGACCAGCGGATAAGCCTTGTCTTTGAGGAAAACCCTGGCTTTGGAAAGCGATGTGAAAAAACCGTAAGCGGCGGTCGGGATATGGTATTTGGCGCAGATGGCTTTCATAAAGCCCTTGGAGCCTTCCAGTTGCGCCGCCTGTTTGCTTGGGCCGAATACGGCGATGCCCTGCGCCGCGAGCATATCGCTCAACCCATCGACCAGCGGCTGTTCCGGACCGATAACCACCAGCGCGATGGCCTGTTCCTTACAAAAACGGATAATATCCTGTGGCGTGCGTAAATTTATGCACGTAGCCACATCAGCGATGCCGCCATTGCCGGGGCTACAGAACACGATATTCACCGATGAGGATTGTTTAAGCCGCCAGCAGATCGCATGCTCGCGTCCGCCGGAACCGATGACCAGTACGTTATTCATAGTAATTTAAGCCCTTTGCACTCTTTAATTATCTTGCTAGGGTTACTCCATGCCAGAAACCGCAGCGAACTTCAATCATAACCAACCAATCTATACCGTAACCGAGGTATCTTCCTCGATCAAACGCACGGTCGAGGACCGTTTCGGGACAATCCGCATACGCGGCGAAATCTCCGGCTGGAAACAGGCGACGTCCGGCCACGTCTATTTTCGCCTGAAAGACGATAATGCCGTCATCGACGCCATATGCTGGCGCGGCACGGCCGGAAAATTATCCTTCAAGCCGGAAGACGGGCTGGAAGTGGTGGCAAGCGGCAAAATCACCACCTATCCGGGCAAATCTTCCTACCAGATAGTCATCGACAGCATGGAGCCGGCAGGCGTCGGCGCCCTGATGGCCCTGCTCGAAAAACGCCGGAAAATGCTGGAAGAAGAAGGGCTGTTCGACCCCAAACGCAAAAAGCCCCTGCCCTTTCTGCCGCGTGTCGTCGGTGTCATTACCTCGCCGACCGGCGCCGTCATCCGCGATATATTGCACCGCATCGAAGACCGCTTCCCCGTACATGTCATCGTCTGGCCCGTCATGGTACAGGGTGAAGGCGCGGCCGAACAGATAGCAGCGGCGGTTGCCGGGTTTAATGGGCTAAAGGCGGATTCTAAAATCCCTAAACCCGACGTGCTGATCGTCGCCCGGGGTGGCGGTTCGATTGAAGATCTATGGGCGTTTAACGAGGAAATTGTTCTGCGCGCGGCAGCCGCATCCCTTATCCCGCTCATCTCCGCTGTCGGCCATGAAACCGATACGACGCTAATCGATTACGTCTCCGACATGCGCGCGCCGACACCTACGGCAGCGGCGGAAATGGCCGTGCCCGTCCGGCAGGAATTATGGCTCACCTGCAAGCAGCTCGATACGCGCCTGCACGCCGCCATGATGCGCCTCCTCACCCAGCGCCAGGACATGCTGGAAGGATTGGTGCGCGGACTTCCCAAGCCGGTGCAGCTTTTGCAGGTTGCGGCACAACGTCTCGATGACTGGAGCGAGCGCCTGCAATCAAGCTTGCCCGCTATGATCTCCCGCAAGGAGCAGGAGTTGTTATTACTCACCGCGCGCCTCAGGCCGCAAAGCCTGATCCTTGAGATGCAGAATCTCAATCACAAGCTCGATGATTTGCAGCAGCGTTTGCGAAGCGGATTCGAGCGCTACCTGGCACTGCGCGATGAACGGCTAAAGGCGCTCGCGTCTATGTTGGAAAGCGTCAATTACCAGCGCGTATTGGAACGCGGCTTTGCGTTAGTGAAAGATGGTGCGGGAAAATTGGTGACATCGGTGGAGCAAGCAAAACAAGCGCAGGACTTGACGCTCACGTTTAAGGACGGTGTGCTGGGCGTTAAGCGTTAGGCCACCTCTTATGCACCCAGAACCATTGCTCCGGACACTCGCGAATCCATGCTTCAAGTTGGGCGTTGATTTGCGTCATGATGGCTAAAATATCTTTGGCGTTATCCCCTGTTTTTGCGACCACCAGCGGCGGATAGGCCCGGCCTTCGAAGTGGCAGCCTTTGGTGCGGAATACCCGTGCCGGTATCAGCGGCATATCATAACGCAATGCCAGCTCGGCAATGGCCGGGGCTGTCATGGCGTTGCGGCCGAAAAAAGGAACGGCGATACCTTCGTTCATTTTCTGGTCGACGAGCATGGCCAGCGCGTGGCCGTCTTTGATGGCGCGCAGTATTTTGACCGAACCGCGTTTTCCTTTGGGCACCATTTGCGTGGAGTGAATGGCGCGTATACGGCTTATGATGGTATCGACATACGGGTTATTGGCTTCGCGGTATACCAGTGTCGTCGGTATACCGGCTTTATAGGGCACCGGGTAGGTTAGCTCCCAATTGCCGATATGGCCGGAAAAAAAAAGGACGGGCTTGCCTGCAGGCGGCAGATATTCCATCCCGGTAACCGTAATGCGTTCGAATAATCGATCAGTGGCAAGCCAGGGCAATTCAGCGGCAACACGGCCCAGATTATCCCACATGCCCATGAGCAGTGCGTGCTGCTCGGTAAATGTCATGTTGGGATAAATCATCGCCAGATTATTCTTGGCAATCTTATTGGCGCGCAAAAACGGCCCGATGCTTCTGGCCATAAATCCGCCGAGCCAGGAAGCGGCGTCCAATGGCATAAGGCGAAACGCCGCAAATAACAGCGAGACAGCAGCGGCTTCGAACTTATATTTAAGCGTTTTCATTGGGCTTCACGATATAGTCGAGAACACTGTCGAATATGGCGGGATTTTCAAATTCGATTCCCAGTTCCATGACGGCGACGGAATCGCGGAATTGTTCAGGCAGCCGGGCATAATCCTTGGACGTGGTGATGAGTAACGCATCCTCGACATAGGATTTAAGCAACAGTTTGCGCAAATCCAGCGCCGTATACTGGTAATGATCGGCAAAGGCGATTTCCTCGACGACTTTCGCGCCGGTGGTACGCAGCATTTCAAAAAATTTCTGCGGATAGGCGATGCCGCAAAAAGCGAATAGTTTTTTGCCCTTGAAATTAGCCGCATCCTTCGGATAGGTGCGGGCGAAAAAAGCCGGGCGGTCGGTGGGAAGTTTGGGCAAGGTGGTGGTGCGGTTTATGACGATGACGGCATGAGCGCGCTTGAATCCATCTTCCGGACGCTCGCGTAAAGGCCCGGCCGGAATCAAACGCCCATTGCCGAAACCGCGAAACCCGTCGATCACCAGCAAAGACAGGCTTTTGATGATACTGCGATTCTGGAAACCGTCATCCATGATGATAGCCTTTGCGCCTTTGGTGATGGCGTAATTGGCGCCGCTCACCCGGTCTTTGGCCACAACGGTTGGCAGCAATTCGGCCAGCAATAATGGCTCATCGCCGACATCGGCGGCCTTATGTTTTTCGGGCTTGACCAGCACAGGCCCTTCGAGCCTGCCACCATAACCGCGGCTTAGAAAATAGGCGTTGATGTTTTTGGCCTTGAGGCGCTCGCCGATATAAAGAGCGACGGGAGTTTTACCGGCGCCGCCGGCGGTTAAATTTCCGATGCAGATGATGGGAACAGGAAATGCGGCAGGACGTATTTTCGCACGCGATAACGTGCCGATCATATCGTAAATTATAGAGACGGGCACCAGCAGGGTGGAGAGAAATGTTTTGGAACTCCAGAAGGACGGCGTTTTCATTTCGCCCCCGGAGCGAATATCGGTTCGAGCGCTTGCATCAAACGGTCGGCAGCACCCCCCTTGCCTTCCATCCATTGCTTGACGGTGCTTTGCATGCGGTCGCGCTTAACGCTGTCTTTAAAGAGAGCATCGATTTGTATGGCGAGCGCCTCAGGGCCATCGACCCGCAAGACGCATCCGGCTTGTTCCATCTCGCGGTAGATGTCAGCAAAATTATCGGTATGCGGTCCGGTGAGAATGGCGCAGGATAGGCGGCCCGGTTCGAGTGGATTCTGTCCGCCATGTTTGACCAGCGATCCGCCCATGAACACGACTTCGCTTAAGCGATAAAATAATCCCAATTCGCCGAGCGTATCAGCAACATAAATTTTGGTGCCGGGGGTAATAGTTTTGCTTTTGGAACGTAGCGCCGCTTCAGGTATGGCAGTAATGATCTCCGCTCCGCGCCGTGGGTGGCGCGGCACAATGATAGTCAGAAGATTGGAATGATTGACGCTGAGTAGCGCATGCGTTTTGGCGATCAGCGCTTCTTCGCCCGGATGGGTGCTGGCGGCGAGCCAGATTTCGCGACCGCTGACAGCAGCTTGCAGTTCGATCAGCTCTTCTTCGTTGCAGGGCAGAAAAGCGGCGTCGTATTTTAAATTGCCGACACAGCGTACGTCTTTTGCACCGAGTGCGCCCAAACGCTCTGCGTCAACCGGTGTTTGGGCGAAGGTGATATCGAAGGCGGAAAGCATCGGCTTGATAATATCGGGGCGTTTTTTCCAACCGGCGAAAGAGCGTTCGGACATGCGGCCGTTGATGATACCCATGAAGGCTTCGGCTTCGTTGGTTTCCATCACGAGATTGGGCCAGAATTCCGACTCGACCCAGAAGGCAATATCGGGCCGCCAGTGGCGGATGAAACGGCGTGTGGCGGCCGGGGTGTCGATGGGCACATATTGGTGCATGACGCCTGCGGGCAGACGTTTTTGCATGAGGTTGGCGGAAGTGACAGTTCCGGTGGTGAGCAGGATATGGAAATCAGGATATTTATCGCGGATTTTCTGGATGAGTATTAACACCGAATTCGATTCGCCGACGCTCGCCGCATGCAACCACACCAGCGTACCTTTGGGGCGGGGTTTGGAGGCGTAACCGTAACGTTCCCGCAAACGTTTGGCATCTTCTTTGCCGGAGATTTTGCGCCAGCGCAGCCAGAGCGGGATAAGCGGTGCAACCAGGTTTGTAATCAGGCGGTAGTTACGCATTTACCATGCCATCAGCAGTTTCAACGAGTCGATTCATAGCCATTTCCAGAGCCAGCCTTGCCTGTTCCTGAACCGTATCATCCGCCTCCCTTGATACCAAAATCGGCGCGCCGACGCAAAAGGCAATTTTACCGAAAGGTAAAGCAAGCATGAAACGATCCCAGCTTTTAAAACGGCGGTGACGCGAGGCGGAAAAGGTGACGGGCAGAATAACGCGGCCGGTTAGTTTCGCTACCGTAATAATTCCTATCTGGACAATCTGCACAGGACCGCGCGGGCCGTCAGGAGTGATGCTGATATTGTCGCCAGCCTTCAGCGCACGTACGATATCTTTAACCGCAGCGGTACCACCTTTGCTCGATGATCCGGCGATAGTGGCTTCACCAAAATGGCTGATGACTTTGGAAATCAGAATGCCGTCGCGGTGGAAGGAAATCAGCACATGCATTTTACGTTTTGGCGGTTCGATGGTCGGACACATCATCATGCGGCCATGCCAGAAGGCGAAAATGGCGTTGTCTTGCCCGCGCATATATTGTTCCGCTTCCGGAGCGATCTGATAGGTTTTGCGGCTGGTGAGAGAGACGAAACGAATGAAGAGCGAGAGCAGCCAGGCGAGAAAGGATTGCGTGGTCGCGGATTTAAGCAGGCGTTTATGAAGCGGCATCGGCCATCTCAAAATTCTGCGCGTAGAGCTGGAAATATTTTCCGTGCTTATTCATCAGCGCCTGATGATTGCCGCTTTCGATAATTCGCCCCTGCTCAACGACATAGATGATATCAGCGCCAACGATAGTGCTTAAGCGGTGGGCAATGACGAGCGTCGTGCGGCCCTGCATGAGTTTTTTAAGCGCCAGCTGAACGTTGCGTTCGGATTCGTTGTCGAGCGAAGACGTCGCTTCATCAAGCAGCAATATCGGCGCATCCTTGAGCATGGCGCGGGCGATGGCGATGCGTTGGCGTTGGCCGCCGGAGAGCCTTACTCCGTGCGCGCCGATCATCGTATCGTAACCTTGCGGCAGGCGCTGGATAAATTCATCAGCCGCAGCACCGATGGCAGCGGCAATGATTTCGTCATCGGTTGCACCTTCCTTGCCATAGGCGATGTTGGCGCGGATGGTGTCGTCGAATAGCATCGATTCCTGCGGGACGTAGGCCATCACATGACGCAGCGAGTGTAATGTCACATCACGTATATCTTGCTTATCGATACAAATGGACCCGGCATCGACTTCGTAAAAGCGCAACAGCAGATTCATCAGCGTCGATTTGCCGCCGCCGGAGAGGCCGACGAGTGCTGCGGTTTTACCAGCGGGGACGGTGAGGTTGACGCTTTGAACTCCGGCGGTATTTTCGCCGTAATGAAAAGTGACATGTTCGAATTCGATTTCACCGGTGGTGACAGCAAGTGCGGTGGCATTTGGTTTATCGATGATAGTAGGAGCCGTGTCCAACACATTGAACAAACGGTTGGCAGCAGCGACGCCTTCCTGCAACGTGCCATTCATTCCGCTCATGGAGCGAACCGGTTTATAGGCCATGAGGAAAGCTGCGATGAAAGAGGTGAAGGCGCCGGGCGTGGTTTTACCGGCAAGCACTTCCGAGCCGCCATACCAGATGACAAGCGCAATGGAAACACCGGAGAGCACTTCCATTAATGGCGTGGAAGCGGCCTGGACGCGGGCGGCTTTTAGGTAAAGCTCGGAGAGGGTGGTGATGATTTTTCCGGCGCGGGCCACTTCCCAGAGTTCACGGTTATAGGATTTGACTGTGCGGACGCCATGGAAAATTTCATCGAGGGTAATGGTGAAATCGCCGAGCTGGCTTTGCGTTTTGGTGGAGATTTTGCGCATATGTTTACCCAGGCGGATGAGCGGATGGATGGCGAATACGAAGGCAAAGGTGGAGATAACCGCCAGCTTCCAGTTCTGGTAGAACATAATGGCGATAAGAAAAGCGGTGGTGAGCGAGCCTTTGGCGAGTGCCGTCAATACGCTGGTGAAGGCGTTGCGAAGTAAGTTAATGTCGTTGGTGAAGCGGGAAATTAAACGCCCCGACGATTGCTCGTGGAACAGGCCGATATCGCTGCCGACGAGGTGAGTGAATAAACGCAGTTGCATATCGGCGACCATGTGCTGGCCGACATAGCGCATGAAGAACATATTGCCGTAATTGGCGGCAGCGCCGATCACACCGATCGATAATACCACCAGCGGAATGAATGCCAGCATCGCCTGGCTTTTATTGATAAAAATCTGGTCGAGCGCCGGGCGGATCATCCAGGCATTAGCGCCGGTGGCAAGCGCGATAATGACCATGCACACAATGGCGGATACCGCCTGTTTAGCATACGGGCGGATATGTTCGCGCAGCAGGCGGCGGACAATAACGCCGCTGGAATGTTGGATATTGTTTAGGGCCGTCATGTGCCGGCTACCGTCATGGAATTGATGCGTAACGTCGGAGTATTGGTGGCGTAGCGGAATACCAGATCGTTGGCAGGAGTAATGGTTTTGAACATATCGCGTAAATTTCCGGCGACGGTGATTTCGGAGACGGGATAAGTGATTTTTCCACGCTCGATCCAGAAACCGGCAGCGCCCTGACTATAATCGCCGGTAGTGGTGTTAATGCCCATACCAAAAGTTTCGGTGAGATATAAACCGCTTTCAATATCCTCTATCAGCTCTGCCGGCGTGAGTGCGCCTTTTTCCATATAGAGGTTGCTTGCCGATGGCGATGGCGGTGAAGCGACGCCGCGTGTGGCATGTCCCGTGGTGGTCATTCCCAGTTTATTGGCAGTACGCATATCGAGCAGCCAGGTGGCAAGCACGCCGTTATCGACGATAATTTTCTTGCCGTTTTTGACGCCCTCGGCGTCGAAGGGGCGTGAGCCAAGACCGCGCAAGCGATGCGGATCATCGACGATGGTGATGCCAGGCGCGAATATGTCCTTATGTAAACTGTCTTTTAAAAAGCTCGAACCGCGGGCGATTGAGCCGCCGGAAATAGCGCCGGCCAGCGTACTGAGCAAGCTGCGGCCAACGCGCGGATCGAAGATGACCGGCACCTGGCAGGTGGCGACTTTACGCGGATTTAAGCGTTTAATAGCGCGGGCCGATGCATTGAGCCCCACCGTTTCGGCTTCTTCCAGATCCTCGCGGAAGCGGGTACTGGTATAGTCGTAATCGCGCTCCATATTCGTACCCTCTCCGGCCAGTACCGAGACGGAAATGGAAAAATGGCTGCTACGATAGCTATGCGCGAAACCAATGGATTTGCCGTTATGAATCCCTAAGCAAATAGTGTTTTTGCTGTAATTGGCATCGGCGCCCTCGGAATTGGTGATGCCTTTAACGCCAAGCGCCGCTTCTTCCGCTTCCTGGCATTGGCCAGACAGCCATTCCACATCCGGTTCGTCGCTATCGAATAGGTCTAAATCCGGGACTTTGCTGGCCAGAAACGCTTGGGGAGCAAGCGTGCTATCGGGATCGACAGTGGTGACTTTGGCCATGGCGACGGCCCGCTCAGCCAGCTCGGCTAGCGCCGCCTTGTCCGTATCGGTGCCGGAAACGATAGCCGATTGCTGGCCAATAAACACCCGCAAACCAATGGCTTTGCTCTCGGCGCGCTCTAAACCTTCGGGCTTGCCCATGCGCCTTGTGGTGCTGACATCGGTGGTGTCGAATAATACAGTATCGGCGGCATCGGCGCCGGAGATGCGGGCGAGGCCTAGCAATTGGGAAACTATGTCGAGAGGTTCTAGCATCTGGCTATATATAATAGTGTTCTGGCAGGTTTGTTAGACTATTATGCAGGCTTGTGCAATAAATCAGCAAAAATCATCTACAGAAGTGGTTGCAATTTTACATCAGATTGGGTATCGTTGGGCTCAGCACTACTAAATATAGCGTATAAACAGCATGACCACTGCCATTTTACCCCTTGCCGCTTCCAGGCCCAAAGTACATAAGCTGCCTGGCATGGGACGTTCCAGAACTCAGAAAAAAAGCCGGGTTCCCGGGTTCTTACTCTTCTGGGGCACCGCTATATTCGCGCTTATGATGCTTTCCGTCTCGATGAAAAAGGAGCTTGTCGTCAAGGAAGCAACGATGTTACCGGCAGTTTCCGTGGTTTCCAACCGCCTTCCCCCGGCGGCGCATGAAGAGGGCGACACGGTCTTATCAGCCTCCATCGCCGATGCGCAGGCCGCTCCAACGCCTCCACCAGCCTATACCAAAGTGGAAAAGCCCGGAACCACCATTACGCTTAAAGACAAATCCGGCTCTATCGTCGGCCAAATGGCCAGAATCCCCGTTGAAAACGAACAAATAACCGAGGTCAAGGCAATAAACACTGTTGACAACGGTAGCGGGCACGAATTACTTTCCATCCTCAATAAGTATTAATCCCTTTATTAATTTAATCAGTCAGGAGGACGCATGTCCTACCCATCATTATTCGCTAAATTATATTTGGCGGTCATACTGGTGTTGCTGCCGGCAACGATGTTCCCGGCATTCCCCGCGCGCGCCGATGATACGCTCGGTATCGTCACCGGCCCGAAGACAGGAACCTATTACGCCTTCGGTAAAGATATCGCGCAAGCGGCGGCTAAGGCCGGGATCGATGTCGATATCAAGCAGTCGGAAGGCTCGATCGATAATATCAAGCGGATCAACAGCTCAGAAAACGCCGCACTTGGCATTGTGCAGTCGGATGTGCTCGGGTTTTTAAGCCGTTCGAAAAGCCCTGAATCGATGCGTATGGCCGCTAACCTGCGCATGGTGTTTCCTTTTTATAATGAGGAAGTACATGTGCTGGCGCGCAAGGACATCCGCAGCTTTGCTGATCTACAGGGCAAAAAAGTGGCGATTGGCGAGGATGGCAGCGGCAATATGCTCACCTCGATCAATCTCTTTTCCATCATGAACATCACCCCGAGCGAGTCGCGGAAAATCCCGCCGGCGCAGGGTGTGGTCGCTGTGCTCAAAGGCGAAGTCGATGCGGCGATATTCGTCGGCGGCAAGCCGGTGCGGCTGTTTAAAAATCTTGAAGATTTAACCCTGCCGGAAAACCAGAAATATGCCGCCATGCTCGAGCAGGTACATTTCATTCCGCTGGATAATCCCAAGGTGCTGGAAGAATATAAACCGGCGGAACTGACCAAGGCGGATTATAATTTCGTCACCGAAAACGTGCCGACGGTCGCCGTGCAGGCAGTAATGGTGAGTTATGATTTCTCGCAGGGCAATAAGAAACGCTGCGAAAAACTCACAGCCCTGGCGCAAGTGTTGCGCAAAGATCTGCCGGAGCTAAAGGAAAAAGGCCATCCGAAATGGAAAGAGGTCAATCTCGATGCCGATACGGGATCATGGAAAAAAGACAGCTGCGCCTGGCCTGACAGCGTCAAAACCGAAGGCGACAAGAATAATCTGATGAAGATTCTCGATAAGGGCAAGCCTTAAACTTAGCGGCCAATGCCAACGTGGTTATTGAGTTGTTCTATTAATGCTTCCTTCGGCGCCGTCTCTTGCGTTGCGTATAACCTATTCCGTACCGTCTCGATTGCCTCTTCCCCGCCAAGCAAGGCAATGGCAAAATCTGCCGTAGTGGCTTCGGGAGAAAGCTTTTCCGCTGCCGCCCTATCGATTGAAAGCGGCTCGTAAACAGGAGCCATTTTTCTAGCTATGATAGAATTAATTTCTGCGGATTCTTCAGCCTGTTTATCACGTCTTATTTTCCGCTCCTGACGGCGAAAAAATAAAGTATTGCTTTGTAGCTGTTCCCTAAAAGACATAACCCCTCCATAACCAGTTAAGTTAACGCACATTAACCCGATTGCTTGCATATTGCAAGCCCTAGAAAAGATGCCCGGCTTTCTGGGTTTTCGCTTGGATATAAGCATGATTATGCGGCCTCGTGATGCTGACCAGCGGTACGCGCCCGGCGATGGTTATGCCTGCTTTTTCCAGCGCGGCTAATTTATGCGGGTTGTTGGTGAGCAGGCGGACGCTGCCAACACCGAACGATTTTAAAATGGCGGCGGCAATGGAAAAATCGCGCTCGTCTTCGTCGAAGCCAAGCATGAGGTTGGCTTCATAAGTATCGACGCCGCGTTCCTGCAATTGGTAAGCGCGCAACTTGTTGGCAATGCCGATACCGCGCCCTTCCTGATGCAAATACAGCAATATCCCGCTTCCAGCCTCGCTGATCTGTTTGAGCGCCAGCTTGAGCTGGTCGCCGCAATCGCAGCGTAAAGATCCCAATATATCGCCGGTGATGCAGGAGGAATGGACGCGCACGAGCGGTGTTGCGTCGGCGGCAGCATCGCCAAAGATCATCGCCAGATGCACCGATGTGCCGTAGCGCTGGCGAAAGCAGCTGAGCTTTGCATGTTCGGCGCCTTCGACCGGCAGCGCCGCTTGCGCCAGCTTCACGATATCGAATTGCGGCGCGCTCCAGTAGCTTTGCACATCCGCGATGGCGACGCGCACCCAGTCGTCAGGCAGCGCATCGCTTTCTACTATCAGCAAGGCGGGAAGCAGCGAAGCGTATTTGGCCAATATCAGCAGCATGTCGTACGATTTCGTTACCGGCAGCAGCGCTATCCCCGTTAGCGGTATAGTTTCTGCCAGCGGATCGGCCAGCGCCTGCAGCGCGGATAACGGCAGGTTTTGCGCGTCCATGCGCACCGATTTTGCTTCTTTCGTATCCAGCCCGAGGCTGCGTGCACGGGCACCGGTAAGCAACAGTTGCAAGCGGACTTGCGGCAGGGCGCGTAAGGTAGCCAGCAAGCCTTCCGTTAA
>Ga0206992_1137_pt1 | contig 15528 bp, 19 predicted proteins | sample Alteio_BWMinCont_6_FD_153267 | JGI IMG/M metagenome (GOLD analysis project Ga0206992, IMG submission 153267) | Enriched cells from forest soil in Barre Woods Harvard Forest LTER site, Petersham, Massachusetts, United States -... | ecosystem: Environmental > Terrestrial > Soil > Temperate forest >... | reverse complement strand
CTAGTCGCTAACTCGCTACCGCGTTCTTCCAGATCACGCTGAACCAAGACAAAATGACCAACTGTGTCTTATGGTGCAGCAGCGCACTCAAGAGATGGAGGAACATAACCGGACTTGGGCCCGCGATGCGGTTGAATATGCGATCGCCCGTAATAACAGTCTGACCGTACGAGCTCGCGCATTCTATCTTCGTGGTCAATTCCGAGAAGCACACCGCCTGCTGACACTTTCCCTCAGCGATCTCGGCGAACATACCTCTCGGGAGAGACTTTCACGAGCAACGACTTATTTGTTTCGCGCTGAGTTACTCGCCATTAGCGCTCATGTCCATTTGGAAGGCGTAGCCAATTTGCCTTCTTCAATACGTAAAATCGAGACGGCGTTGGAAAATGTGAGCGCCGCGGCACGTTGGCTTGAGCCCTCGGCTGATCGCCCCATGTGGTGGCTCAGGTTATATGTCGGCCGAGCGCAAATTCGGCACGAGCAGCTGCTGTATGAAGTTCGCCGAATGTCCGAAGGTGTGGTTCCAGGCGACTGGACATATGCGCAACGGAGCTTGTGGCTGGAAGAATGCGTTATGGATGGACTGCGCTCGTTGCGATTGGCGTTCGATATGATTCCGTTTCTGAATAAGAAACGAGAAAGTATTGAACACTCTGGGTCACCATTGGTCCTTGTTGAGGAAAGGTTGCTTGCACTTTGGGTGCAGTTGTTTGTAGCGGCATTCGGGTGCAATCATTTGCTCGTAACGAGACTCCAGTTTCCGGATCTTGCGGCACGACACTCGGAAGCAACAGGCTGGTTTGAATACTATTCATCGACAAAGATGATGATCAATGATCTCAAGAAAAACCGCGTTGATCCACTGGCAGTTTTGGTAACGCCTGATGGGTTTTGGTCGGAACGATGGCGACCATGGTGCGAATTGACGCAGTTTCATGTGTTCGGCCATGATCCGTGCCAAATCGCTACGAGGGAGAGTGACAAATACACTAGCATGCTTGACGAATTTGAGCGATCACCTAGGTCTCGAGCCACCAAAGGAAGGACTAACACGTTTACGGACGACTTGATTGGCATTGAAAGCTTTCTACTCAAAGACAAGAAAGTGGTCAACCTTCTTTGGAACGAAAGGCGAGAATCCTCAAGGGTTGCAGGGAGGTAAGCTCGATTTAGCGGAGCGAAAGTAAGCTTTGACTCGTATTTAGCAATTGACGCAGTCACGCTAGGCTCGTGATGGCGTTTGGAAGCCGTTGCGGAGCGAGTTCTTGCAGAATGAGCGCGGCTATTAATATGGGCAGAAAGGAAAAGTTCTCGACGAATTGTACACTAGCTTTTTTTCGTGGTCGGGATAGTAGCCCGTGTGAACCTGGACTTTATAGCTAATGCGCGTGAGGCAAATCTCTTCGAGATCAGCAAAATGAGTGTGATATAAGTCGCAGGCGCGCAGTTGTTGCAGATACTCCTGAGCAATACCGAGGAGATCGGTTTTTACCACATCGGGAACGTCAGCCTTTGCGATTTTGGTCAATTCTTCGGTGAGGCGCGTGGCAAGCCGACGCGTGGCAAGCCGGCCGCGGAAATGCTCGAGCAGTGACTTCAGATCTGAGCTGAGGGCGCGCATGTATATCAGTGTAGCAAGAGGACGTTAAGAAAGGGTTAACGGGAATCGGTCGTCAGATCATGGACTCGGGTGTAAGTCGTGCAACACTTAGGCAGCCATATTCACCCAACCATACCCGTAACTACCTGTGTTGTTGGTCGGCGTAAGGATTAGACTCTTTACGAGTATGCGTCTATCGAGTTGCATCATTTTGATAAACTCACTGGGCTATGTGATAGAAAGCTTGAAATGAATAATGTTAGTAATCGTGGAAGAAGACGAGCAACCTACTGAATAACCACAAGATTATCGTATAATTTATGTTATGGAAAAAATGGCTGCGGACTGGGTCAGTTGGGAACCTGACTCGCCATTCAGGCCGAAAACCCGCGTTCATTGACCCGGCACAAGTTCTGCGTGATGACCTTCGGAGGGATATCCGGCTTGTCCCATTCGATGGTCGCAAGCGTAACTTCGGGGCTGAGCGTGTTCAGTTCGATCACTGTGCCTTTTGCGTGAGCGATGTCGCCGGCGAATTGTCCAGTCGATCTCAACCATGCCGCTGAATAAGCGACGAGGTCGCCGATCTGGATGGGAGCGGCGCGCCGAGTCCAGGTCACTGCTTGACCTTCATCATGTGGTATCCCTCCTGCTATGGTCCGTCCGTTTCGTCATCAACTATCTCCCGCCATATTCCAGTCTCTTACACTGCTCGACGGTCGCCGCCCGGATGTCATCGATAATCCTCTGAGCGGCCTGCATGCCCTCATCCTTGATGATGTGAGCGAACGAGATGCTGTCAAAGGGCACGCCGTCTTTGATGGCCAGCCATTCGTCGTTACTATCCCCCTGCTCGATGAAGCAAAGATTACCGACGAAGAACGCTTGGCCGTTGGTCCAGTTCGCACTGGCAAGCTTTTCGAGCAACTCGGCGTCTGTCTTGCATTCATGGAAGGATTGTGTGCTGAAAGGCGGATCGTCCGCCTCGGAAATCCACGCATTCTTCTTCCCGATGGTAAGCCACTTCAAAATCCGGCTTTTGGTTTGGCTCTCGACGCTTCCGGCTTCGCGTGGGTTCAACCACGGGGTCTGCTGGGCGAAGAACTCCCCAGTCACTTGGTCATGCCGGAACAGCGTCACGTGGTCGTAGCCCTCGGCGAAGCCAAAGCCCCAGTGCTTTCCCTGATAGCTGATGTCCCCCAGCATGACCGGCGGCAGAACGCCAAGAAAATAGTCGTAGACGGCTTCGGTTACGCGATGTTCATTGCCGTCCTTCATCGCGGCGAAGTAGGCAGGGCCGAATTCAAGGGGTTGAGTCATTCGTTTCGTCTTTCATCCTCTTCCGTGGTTGTGCAGTTGTTCGTGCTAACGGTGATGTTGCAGTGTGTCCGACGATTCTGTGGTCGATCGGCGTTCCAGTTCTTGTTCAGCATCCTCGATAGCCTTGCGAATGCGATGTCTGGCCTCCTCTGCGCATTCGCCGAATAATTCTCCGCGAAAGGCCCAGGGAGAATACCCTTCGAGAATATCAAGGTCGGCTTGAGTCCATTTGGGCCGGCTGAGCACGTCGAAGACCTGAACGCAGGATTTGACTTCGTAGACGTCGTAGTGCGGCGGGGCGCCCAGGAGGTGAGGTTCGTGCAAGTCACAGGCCGCGTGCCAGGCGAGGAGCAGGCGTAGGCACCGCTCGCGATGTTCGGCGCACGCGGCGAATAACGGCGGATCGCGAAGACAGAGCGGGTTGTCGACCGTGAGGGATTGTTCGCGATCGTCGAGGTCAGCACTGATGGCATAGCGACGGGTCATGGCAATCTTGGTTGCCAGAAGCGCGCGAAGAAGTCAACAATTTCATCGGCACTGTGCTTAGTGTAACAAATGGCGGGACGGGACATTTTCGGGGAAAATGAAACTAACGCTCGAAATGATGAGATTTCAGGCGCTACCAGCTCACACCCCCGTGTGAGAATCTGATTAATCGCGGATAAAGGTTCTCCGATTCAGCAGCAGGACGACAAACGGCTTAATTAAGGAAGGCAAGGACTGCAATGGCACCAATGTGACCGCATGTTTCGGGAGCCATAACTAATCTGAGATTTCGGGCACTTTTTCGGTGGAAGTTGATTTCCCCATCAGGAAATCGGTAAGCGCTTCGATTCGTGGCCAGACAGTCTCGAGCGTCTCTGGGTTTTTCTCCAACAGACGACAAAGTATTTTCAGGGCGGCGCGCGCTCCTGAGTACGTAGCTTTTAGATTGATGCACCGAGAAACCTCTGCACGCGTCTCGCGCAGGCTGTCGGCGAATACGGTGGCGGCCCGATCGCCCAACTTGGCCACTAGCTCTTGGAAATTCCCTATGTTGTCGTGGTGGAGGGCCACCAATGCGTCCAGGCCAGGCGATCCGCTGCTTTCTGACTTGGCATCTGTGCCAAGCGAGGATTCGATCTGATCGGAAGCGGCCTTCAAATCTTCGGCGGGCTCCGGTTTATCGGACCAGAAGTCATCGGGCCGACAATCCTTAAAGACCGAACAAATCTTCTTGATAGTGTCCGCTCGGGGCCGTTCTGTTTCGCCGGACTCGGCCTCCCGAATAATGCTGCCGTTCGATAAGCCCGCTAATTCGGCGAGCTTGTCGGGTGACAGCCCCATCTCCAACCGCAGCTTAATTAGATACCGCGCTCTGAAATAGCGTTTCGCCATCGGGTACACTCCGTCATTTCTAACCAGTTTAGGCAGAAAATCGAGAAAAATCAACCAACTAGCTGCCACTATTGTAACCAATTTCCCGGTGAAAAGCGTGTGAAAGCTATTAAAAGTCTTGAAAAGTGTTCATTTCTTGTCAGAATTGATCATTAGAGCGGTAATCGGGAAGGTAACCACGGAAGCGGTTGAAGTGAGCGAAAGGGCAGAAGGGATTGCGACCGCCGTAGCGATTTTCTCTTCCGTGAGGAGTTTACCCATGTTAATTCGAGTCGACCCGCGCGCCATCAAGCCACCGCGCAATGATCGCGAAGCACGCGACCCAGTGACCATACAGAAACTGTCCGCTTCGATCCTGAAAGTCGGACTCCTGCAACCCCTTCGAGTTTTCCGCAACGAGGACGCCAAGCTTGAAATGCTTTGCGGGGAAACCCGTCGCTTGGCCGCCATCATGGCGGGACTTACCGAAATCGATGCCGTTGTCCGTGAAGGCAGCGTGCCCACCACAACTGAGATGCTGCTCGAACGCTGGAGCGAGAACATGCTTCACGAGAAAGAGAAGCCTTCGGACCAGGTGGCGATCGCACTTGGCCTGCTCAAGGAGAACGCGGATTGGACCTACCTCGACCTGGGGGAATGCCTAGGCATTTCCGAAGCAAGCGTGAGCCGGCTTTTGCGACCATTTACCCTTCTTCCCGAAACGGCCAGGACCGAAATCGATAAAGGCTCGATCAGGCCAAGCTACGCGTACTACCTTTCGCGGATCGCTCACCTCCCCGAGGAGTTGGATAAGGCGATCAGGATGATCATGTCGGGGAAGATTAAAAAACGAGATGCGCTTGTCCGGCATGTCGGCGGCATTCTGAACCAAACGCCCTCGTCCAAGGGCGCAACCCACGATTTCGAATCCTTCAAGGTGATCTGCAAGGATAGCCGAGACCCAACGCTTGCATTCCGGTTTGCGGAAGCCACGAAGCGTGCTGCGCTTCGGATGAAGCAAAGTGGCCAGAATAGCATGGACGACTTCTGGCAATTGGTGGTCCAGTATTTCACGGGGAATGGCGGGGACCATGTTGCCCAGGGACACTAAGGCGATCGGGTGCGGCTGAAATGAAAGCGGCACCCCTTCTTTTTTTTCGCGGCACGGTAATCATCTCGATGTCTGGCCGCCGGAATCAATGACAGGATGAAGAGTGAGCGTAGTTATGGTCCGGTGAATCTTCACCGCCAGATGGAGAATCGTTGGGCCAGTCCATTTAGACTAGAGTCTCGGTCACTATTGGTCTGCGCGGAGATTTTGTTGTGGAGTGCGCGTCCGTGTAGTGAATGACATGTGAATCTGAAAGTGAGAGACCCCACGAGAGTCAAGGGTGAGCCATCGTGACCGCCCCGCTGGACGACTTTCCGGGAATGATCCGCTACCATTTGGAACAGCATGTCAATGCCGTGGAATTGGATTCTGGGGTTTATCTCGAAGCGGAAGACATCCGGGAAGTGAGGTGAGAATGAAAGAACAAAGCCCAGCCATCCTGGGCCTATTGGTGATTGCGATCATTATCGTGCTGAGCATGCTGTGGAGGGCTCTAAAGCACCGCCCTTCGCTACCTCGATCCGATGAACTGATTCGGCTAACGCCAACCGACAGCCTGACACTTGAGCAGGCCTGCTCGGGAGTGTTGGTCGTTGGAAGCACCGGTTCGGGCAAAAGTTCGGGTCCCGGTGAAGCCATGATCTGCGGTTTGCTCAGGCAAGGGGCCGGAGTGTTGTGGCTTACGGCAAAGGTGGATGAGGCCGAACGGGCTAGGAGGATCGTTGGTGATTGCGGCCGGATGGATGACTTCATCCGCGTCGCGCCGGCCAGCGGATTCGTGTGCGATCCACTGCAAGTCGAGTTGGCAAGTGATGGCGGTAGCGTTCAATCAGCAGCCCAACTGCTCGACCTGATCGTCGAGCTGACGAGCAGGGAATCGGCCGGCCGTGGCGACGAGAAATTCTGGTCATTGTCGTTCCAGACGCATTTTTACTTCGCGATTTCCGCCGTGTGGTTGGCCAAGCGTCGGGCGACCATTCCGGAAGTGTATCGCTTGATTGTTTCGGGTCCCAACAGCAGCGAGGAAGTCAACAGCCCCGAATGGAGACGAAGTTCTTTCTGTGCCGAATGCTTGCTGGAGGCGGCGGATAGGACTTCCGGCCTGGAACTGGAACTTTGTCTCCAATACTGGCTGGAGACCTGGGCGCGGCTCTCGGACAAGACAAAGTCTGTCGTCCAGTCGGCGACTCTGAATCTGCTCTCGAAGTTTATGACCGGGCCGGTCGCCGAGCTGGTGGTCGGCAGGACGAACCTGTTCCCGTCCTGGGTGCTGCATGGCAAGGTCATGATATTGGATGTTCCGGCCCTTCGCTTCCAGCAACCCGGCGTCTTTTACCAGGTGTTGTTCAAGACCCTGGTGGCTCGCCAAACACTGAGGAGGAAGATATCGGCGAATATGCGGCCGGTGGTGATTCACGCCGACGAGGCCCAACTTTTCATTACGAGTCTGGACGCCCAGATACAGACCGTGGCCCGGCAAAGTGGCCTCGTCTCGCTCGCCTTGACGCAGTCGTTGCCGATGCTCATCGCCCAGCTCGGCGGCAGTGAAAAGGCCAGACAGGAAGTTGAGTCGTGGATCGCCGGGCATCAAACTTTGTTCCTTTGCGCGAATACATGCCCGATGACCAACGAGTTCTTCTCGAAGATTTTTGGTTCCAGCCGGCACATGTTCCTCTCCGGCCAGTGTTCGCCCGCGGGCGGCGACTTGTTCGACGCCCTCATGGGCAACGAGTCGCGGTTCTCGGCTGGGTGGAACGAACAGTGGTTTGCGGATTTTCCACCGGGGGAATTCGCGAATCTTTTGAAAGGAGGCTTCTACAACCGGTTTCTGGTCGAAGCGGTCGCGTTCCAGAGCGGCAGGCTGTTCAGCAACGGCAAGAACCATTTGCGCGTGTGTTTTCAACAGAGGAGGTAATGCGGATGAGTTACGAGGAGAAGCAGCGGCAGCAGAAACCGTTTCAGGGAATGCGTGAAGGCCTGTCGGCGGCCATGGCGTGCTGCCGGATCATCAATGCGCCTCTGCAGGCAATGAGCCGTCGAACCGGGACGTGCGGTTGCCATTTCTTCGGGGCGCGCGCCGCAGTCGCCCTGTTGGCGATACCGCTCATCTGCGGTTTCGCGGCTCAACCGGCGCAGCGGCAATTCTTCATTGCGCCGCCACAGGGCCGCCATATCGACGGTGTGGTGATTTTTCTGGCGCTGTATCTGCTGGCGCTGCTCGAACATCGTTGCCGCTATTCGAGACTCGATTCATCGCAAAAGGCGGCAATCCACTCACGCTCGGGCGGCGTGTCAGTGTGGACGAGAGTCGTGCGGTCGGAGCGAGCCGCCCGGCTGTTCGCCGAGCCGATTGCCTGGGCGCTGTGCGGCCTGGTTCTTCGCGATGAGAAAATGTACTTCGTGTTCGACACCTATATCTCTGTCGGCGCCCTGGGTTCATACCTCTTAGTCGGCGCGTTTGCGCTGTTCTTCGAAGCTACGATCGATATCCAGGTCGACCAGGCAAGATTGAGGTCGCTGCAGGATGCCCATGTCGAGAACGCCTATTTCGCTGAACTGCATCAACGAAGCCGTGGGAGGAATTGAGTAAATGGCCAAATGGAAGCTGATCGGAGAAGACTTGAAGGCGTGGATTGCGGCAGGTTTGCAGGAATTTCGGCAATTGTTCGATCCTGGAGTCCAACAAATCAAGCCTGTTGACATGCCTGGACAAATGGGTGTTCCAACCACCGGCGAGGCCACGGCGACCCGATTGGCCGACCAGGATACGAAATCGCCCACCCAATCCTATGACGTGCCGGAGAAGGAGTAATACGCGACGACCGAATCGCCGCGACCAGCCGTTCCGGCCGGCTGGTCTCAGGCGAGCCGACGGTGCAACGCTCGCGGGGACGCTTTCCCGCCTTGTTCGACAGCCTGTGGTGCGAGTCGAACGAAAATGAGCTTCCTTTACTCAACAACAGGAGATTCCACCCTTGCGTTGGACCCCATTAATCGCCCTCGCAGGGTTACTTAGCGGGGGCGCCCTGTGGCTATGGTACGACGATCTGAACGAGGAACAAAAACGTTCCGCGGATGAGATCATGGCTGCCTCCGCAAAACGACTGTTCGGAAAACTGCTGGACCAACTGAACGCTATCGAGGCCAGGCAGGTCCACGAATTGACCAGGAGGCATTTCGAGGGCTAGGCCGAAACCGCGTTCCGGAGCAATAACAGTCGCCGTGGCCGCTCGCCCGAGGAGCAAACAAAAGGATCTGGCGTGCTTGACTGGAAACATGTGCTTTTGCTGGGCGTGCTCGTGGTGTGGTATCAGCTTCGGCGCACCGCCGAGGCCATGAATACGAAAGCCGGCGAGGACGTGAAGCTGGCGTTACTGCGCTGGCTTCAACGCAAATAAACGGATGGCAAACCAGGGCCAGGGACGGCTCGCTACTCAGGAGGCAAGTGATGCTCGCGGAGATTTTCCAGGGGCCGTTGGCCGCGATGCTTTTTCTGCTGGTCATCTTGATCTACCTGGCGTTCAAGCTGGTGCAGACTTCGTGCAGCGACAGCACTGTCGGCAAGGCCGTGCGCGGCATCTTCCGCCGCTGGTTCCGCTCCAAGCAAAGCGACGGCCCAACCGGTGGCCAGGCGCCGTGATGACCGGCGACAATTTGGCCGGCACGGCGGGTGGTTTTACCGTATCGGGGCGATTCAACGGAGACTCACATTTCGGAAGGAGCGTGACGATGGCGGATCAGCGCGTCATTCACGACACGGCCATGCAGATGGTGCGAAACGTGATGGCGTTGATTAAAGACGACATCCCGTACGGGCGGCGATTAAGCGTGCTATACGCGATTTATTACAACTTCAAGTCGGGCATCGAATCTTACGAAAGCCTTGCCGAACGTCGGCACGGCGGGCTATTGGAGCCATACGCGAAGCCCAGCAACAACTGAGCGCGCATCATCGGGGACAACATTGACCACTGACGGGAAAAGGAGCGAATCATGATACTGGTCGGCATCTCGCTGGAGGGGTTTCTCGGCTGGACGTGTTTACTAGTCGTGGGAGGAATCTTTGCGATTGGATATGCGATTTCGTCGCTGTTCTCGACACTGGCGAGCAGCGAAACGGTCCAGGAGGTCGTGGAAGAAGTGGGCAAGGAAGTGGTGGGACAGGTCGTGGAGGACACGATCACCGACTGGGTGAAACGACTATTTGGTTGACCGGGGGGGCGTCGCGTCGGTCTCTCGGGAGAATCTGTCGAATGTGTCGGGAGTTTCGGTTGGAAAACGTAGGATCGCAACGCCTCAAGGAAGGGGCTAACCAAGGGGGAGTCGATTCGTGAGTTCATTCAGGCCCGAGGCCGCGAAAAACATGATCGTCAACGCCCGCTGGCTGCTTAACTTGGCCGGACTGCCGGATAGCCCGATGGCCATCGAGCGGGTGATCTTGAGCGCGCCGCGCTCGGACGCAGAGCTTGCTGTGAACGAAGTGACGGAGAGTTCGTTTTGCATTAATTGCCTCACGCGAGCGCAGGACGCGTTGCCGGGCAACTATCATCCGCAGCTGGAGGAGGTCGCCGAGTATTTCATCGACCAGCTGCCCAAGTTTTCTCCGCGTGAACGCAGTGAACTTGAGATGGCGGTCGGTGTGCTGCGGGGACTTCGCATGCAATTCCCATTCCATCGCGAATCAACCGCTCTACGAGTGACGGCTTAACTTCAACGAGAAAGGAACGCTATGGAGGTGTCTGATGATGGTGGCGAGCGAGGATGCGACAGGAGGGCGCGTGCCCAAACGCCCCCTCTTCTCTTCCCGGAGAATGAAAATGAACGTAGCTCCTTTGCTTGGCTGATTGATCGTTGGGTGCTTGAAGGTGAGTTGAATGGCCGGATACGGCAGGCAGTGGGGTCTTACGAGGCACAGGAGTCATTGTCCATGAGTGACGAATTGCTGGTAAGGTTGGAACGTCTTGAAGCCTTGCTCGTCGTGCTAGTCGAAAGGCAGACAATCAAGGAGCATTACTCGACCGACGAATTCGCACGAGCCGTCGGGAAGGCCGAGTTTACTGTCCGCGAATGGGCACGGCTGGGCCGGATCCACGCCGAGAAACGCCGAAGCGGTCGCGGGCCTCATCCCGCCTGGGTGATCGCCCATGCGGAATTGCTCCGTTACCAAAAGGAAGGGCTGCTCCCGGCGCCCGAGTGGTTCCGACCGCCACAACGGTATTGAGCGACGAACGGAATGGCGTGGTTGGCGACTTGGGCGCGGCATGTCACGGCGATGGTGAGACGGCGGAGAGTTTGGGGGGCATTTGGGGGGCAGAATTGGCCGTGCGACCGCAACGTCGGTATAATGTGACGGTGATGCGGAACGGCCGCATCACGCCGAATTCCGAGAGTTTCCAACGCGATCCCGATGCCGTTCCAACCTGCCTCGATATCCTGAAAACCAGGTTGAGCAACCTGGTTCCCGTGAAGGGAGTGCAGGTTCCGGTCCTTTCTCAGGCATTCGCCGCGAACATGATCGACCGAATGCCTCAATTTCATAGGTTCAAAGTTCAAAGGGTTCTTTGATTTCGTCTTCCCAAAGGGGGATCTGCATCATTTTGATGATCTCCACGGTCCCTGAGTAGTCGATAAAGATACCCATTTGTTTCGCTCTCGATTTGCTCCAAGACGACAACTTCGGTGGGATCCGTTAACAAGAACGGACAAACCATCACCTGACCACTTGGAGTATCCCGGGCACCACTGACCAAAACCTCTCGCGCTAGCGGTGTCAAAGTCCCATCAAGCATCACCGTATCAAGATATCGCTTGTGCAATTCGTCGCATGCTTCATCCGAAATCCATTCCCCGCGAGCCATAGCTAGCATGAGCCGGAAGTGATTCGGGCGTAGACTCAAGACTGCTTCAAAGGTCCGCCAACAAGCGAAAGCCGAACGAGCGTCCACTTCACTGCCGTTCTTCAACCACAATATGGGCCGTTCAACGTCCTCGGTCAATTGGGGCCTCCTGGAGGCGTATACGTTCGTTGATTTGCATGCTTGACACCAAGTATCGTTTCCATCGTGCCACAGCTAACATCCTGTGTCGAGCGATTTCTTCACTCATCAAACCTTGCCACCGGAGCACCCACGACCCTGGCATTTCCATTCTCCTGCAAGAAACAAGTCCGCCTCTAGTCGCCCAATCCCAGATCACTACAACAACACCGCTCCGAACCTAGATTGGGCTTCCTTATCCTCGATGATACCTGAAATGGCTCCGCCAGTTCACCGCAGCCCATGCAGGCCTTGATCGCTTTGAGCGCTACTGCCATGCCCCACACGATGAATCCAATCCCTGCTCACGACTTGATCCACGAAGCCTGGAGAGAGGGGCGTCCTATCGTCCCGTTTCTCGGTGCGGGAATTTCGGCGGGAAGCGGATTCCCACTAATTGAACAGTTACGTTCATATCTGCTCAAGGTTAAGTTTTTTATCAAACACGGCGTGTATCGCCATTTTCTCGGGCAAATCGAACCAAGACCTATCACAGTCCACGATCCTGAGAACCATTTTGCGACCTACATCGAAGAATTTGGGTGGCCGGACATCAACCAGATTAATTCCGATCTGTACCAATTCAGCTCCTATCCGTTTCCGGACGTCGATCGTGTCACTGGTTGGATCGACAGACGTGTCAGTGTTACAAGTTCAAAACTTGCTGACGATTTTGCCAACTTAAGTGCGCAATTCGGCAAAGACGGCCTGGGCATTCGCTGGGGCCGCGGGCGCTGGAGGCTAATAACTGCTACGCAGCTCGTACTTCTGGAAGATCTTCATCTACAGGACAGCGAACTCGCGAAGAGGATTCAACAGCATATTTGGTCATTAGACCTCCAGCCACGAGCCGACTGGTCTCGGCTCCTCATGGAGCTGACGGAAGGCAACCTGGGGTTTATTGATTCCTTATTTTCGCGGTTCAGTCTGAGATTTCATCCCTCAAATAGCCACACATTGCTGGCGCATCTCGTTCAGCGCCTTGGAGTTAAACTACTCCTGACCACAAATTTCGATCCCTACATTGAGCAGGCATTGCTGAACGAAGGTGCTCGACCAAGATCGTTTGAAGTTGGCCGAGATAATTCACTCCCGCATCCGAGCGTTGTTCGCCAAGCCCTTTCAGTCATCAAACTTCACGGCGGTACCTTTGGGCTGCGAGTTGGCGAACGCATAGATTACGCACTCGACGAGTCTACTCAGGAATATGTTGAGCAATACGTACCAAGTAACGCGCTTTTGCTGGTCATCGGCTTCTCTGGGTATGAACGGAGAATGATGCAGCTAATTGAGAGGCTTGTACTGCGAAGCGATGCAGAGGCAGGAAAAGCAAGGCCGAATTGGAAAAAAGTAATCTGGATGCATTGGGAGAAACTTAGCGACCTACCCGCAACTGTCACCGCCTTTCGGAGCAAACTTGACGCCGTCGGAAAGTCATCTAGTTTCGCCCACGAGCAGCTTTCAGACGCTGGCGATTTTTTTCTGGAACTCTACCAACATCTGACGACAACACTCCCAAAAAGCCGCAACCCCTATGCACTCCTTCAAAAACGAATATTCGTCTTTGATAAGGAACCCGCAAGAAGCGAAGCTAAAGACGACACTCACAAAGGGAACTCGCTCAACGCGCCAATCCACGTGTTCATGCGCGACAGCCTAGCCGATAGCTGCCCAAAATACAGTTTGTTTGAAAGCTCATTTAGTTCGCCATCCGTGACGATGTCGATGTTCATTCATCAGTTCCGAAACTACAGCGTTATATGGATTGACCTTGAGGACCATCACACAGTCGCTGGAGTTATTACAGAGATCATCGATAAAATGCGCATCTTTGATCCAGATTTGCCACCATTAGTTCTTCCATTGGATTACCAAAGAAAAGGCGAGCCCTCCACCGAACGATACAGCAAAGCTGTTCGTTTTATTCACAGAGCTCTCCGACGAGGGCGATACGTGATTGCCTTTGATTCAATCGAGGATTTCGGCCGTGAGCAGACCTCGCACCACGGCTTACCATCAAGACTTCTTTCTAGCAATCCGACGAAGTCAAAACATATCGAAAGGGCCGAGGAAGACTCTGAGAAACGGGAAGCCCGGCTTAAAAGCCGCGTTGAAGATCTGCTCAGATTCTTAACGCGATTTACTGCGATAGACGCAAATTTTAGAGAGATATTAGACGTTGATTGGTACTGCTGTATATCTTGCGACGAACCAACTTCTCGACATCTCGAGAACTACGGCCAAAATAGTATCCGTTTGGTTGTTCGGGATGCAATATGGAAATTCCTTAGGTCTTTCTACCTTTGCACCGAAAACGTGCAGGTCACGAAACACGTTGAATCGCGGACCGCAATGTATTCGATTCGCGAAGCCCAAAATGAGCCGATCGCGCCATTGTCAGAGACATTGTCGGCCAAGTATCTGAAGCAATGCCTAGGGCACCTGCAGGCGCTGTCCGATTCCAGCGAGGCAAATTGCATAAGCGCTCTGCACAATGAGCTAATGCGAGGCTTCCTTACCAAGCTTGATGAGAGAGTCTGCCGCGCAGTCGCTTTAGGATTGAATGAGTTCGGAGCGCGATTTTCGAACCAAGACAATACTCCAGAATTCGGCCCGCCTTACGTTGCCGGAGATCCCAGTCTGGGAAGGATTGCCGATCATAAGCCAAAATGGCTTGAGGAGGCCGGCATAGCGTTTTTGATGCTGTGTGTTTTTCGCCGCCCAAGGACCTACGTCTCCATATTTGCCCTTTGGAATCAGTATCTTCCCGGAGATTGGAAGCTAAGAGCCAAACAGAAGCGAAAAATGATGCGCCGCACGATTAAGGAGCTGATGGACACTGGATTGATAAACTCTATGCCAGGAGGTTTCTATTGGATTCCGCACTATGTTCACGAATGGATGTACAAAATACTAAGTGAGCCTGTGCGTTTGCGCAATTTGGAGAAAGAAAGTGACGCCGAAATCCTGAGTCGCTTCGCCGAGAAAGACTTCGTGAAAAACCGGGTGTCGCTCTTGGTGTTTCTGACGATGATACATTCGCGGATTGCGCGGTTCTATTTCATGCACGTGTTTCAGCGGTCCAAGGATGTTACCGCATTGTTTGAATATATCTATCATCGTCTAACCAGCTGTAAGTACGCGAAAGTATTGCGTCTTTATTTGACGCTGGCAAAGGAGAATGTTGGAGAGGCAGCTATCCCAGTTCGTCATTTGTTGCGATTTGAAAGTATCGACATCAACGTAGACACCTCGAGAACTCTCGGTGAAGGCCTTGACCTCCTTCGAATCAAATTTATTCAATCGTTACTCAATGTGCTTCGTCGTGAAAAAGAGGCAATGTTAATGTCGGCATCGTCCGATACTTGGTTGGACTGGATGGACCAGATCCTCGGAGAGGATTTCAAACGTATAATTGGCGATCGCGATAATAATGGAATTGATTGGTTTGCGGCAGAGTCGGTCAGCAGAGCATGGTCGGACGAAAATGGGCAACTGAAACTGATCAATCGAGATTTGTTTTGGCATTTGGAGAACTTCAAAGGTCAGTTGCTGCGAGAGAAGCGGGCGTGGAGGCAATGCATCGAACATCGGCTGAGAATGCTTCATTCACTTTGCAAACGAGCCCTGACCGCGGGTTTTGATCCTACCGAAAGTGAAAAAAAACTATTCGAAAGCATGAACGTGAAATTCCAGTTGTTAATGAAAGATTCGATGAATAGTCCTATGGGGCTGTGGAAGCAGTTTCAAAAGCTAATTCAACAAACCAACCGGCGCAATAACAAGAGCGGCCTTCAAACATGGATTGAGAAATATGGAACAGGACACGAAGCGTCAGTTCGAGTAGCGACAGCCATTAATTCGCTTCTCGATATTGCAGCCTGCTGGCGACACTTCAAGCATAAGCAAACTTCGGGAGCGGATCGGCGGCCGGCGCGAATTGTGTACAAACCGAGGCTCGACAAGAATCCGTATCACGTGATCGCGCTGCAACTGTTGGCACTCATTGAAGAGGAATCGCGTTTAGCCGAACATTCGGGATATCTTTCAGTACGATTGCAAGGCATGAGACATGATCTTGAATTCGACCGATTGCGATTTGA
>Ga0206992_1136_pt1 | contig 15609 bp, 14 predicted proteins | sample Alteio_BWMinCont_6_FD_153267 | JGI IMG/M metagenome (GOLD analysis project Ga0206992, IMG submission 153267) | Enriched cells from forest soil in Barre Woods Harvard Forest LTER site, Petersham, Massachusetts, United States -... | ecosystem: Environmental > Terrestrial > Soil > Temperate forest >... | reverse complement strand
ATAAAAACTGGCCGTGGAGTGAACTCAAAGCGCTCGTTCTCAGCCCTGGCGTTTCGCTGACGCATCCGAAACCGCACGATGTTGTTACGATGGCGAAACAATATAATTGTCCGGTGATTGGCGATATAGAGTTGCTTTATCAGGCTTGCCCGAAAGCGCGTTATGTTGCGATCACCGGTACCAACGGAAAATCGACGACGACGAGTTTGATCGCGCATATTTTGAAATCCGCAGGGCTGACGGTGGAAGTGGGCGGCAATCTGGGAACGGCGGCATTGTCCTTGAAACCGCTGGGTGCGGAAGGTATTTATGTGCTGGAGCTTTCCTCCTATCAATTGGATTTAGTCAAAACCACGCGTTTCAACGTCGCGGCATTTTTGAATATCACGCCCGATCATCTCGATCGCCATGGCGATATGGCAGGCTATATCGCCGCTAAGAAACATATCTTTGAGCGGCAAACGCCGGATGATACGGCGGTGATTGCGGTGGATGATGAGTATACTAGGGAGGTTGTGGGTTGTGGGTTATGGGTTATGGGGAAAGTGCATCTGGTCGAAGTATCCGCCCAACAAGAATTAGCGCATGGTATTTATGTGCAAGATGGTATTTTGTATGACAATACCCATAACCCACAACCCGCGACCCATAACCTTTCTTCCATCGCCACACTCACCGGAAAACACAACTGGCAGAATGCCGCTGTCGCCTATGCGGCATGCCGTGCCTGCGGTGTTGCGCCTGATGTAATTTACAAGGCGATGCAAAGTTTCGCCGGATTGCGCCACCGTTTGCAGCTTGTTGCTACCATCAACGGCGTGCGCTTTATCAATGACAGCAAGGCGACGAATGCGGATGCTACGGCCAATGCGCTAGCGCCGTATAATGAAATTTACTGGATTTTGGGTGGTAAGCCGAAAGCGGGTGGTATTTCGACGCTGGGCGATTATTTTTCGCATGTCGTGCATGCGTTTTTAATCGGCCAGGCAGAAGATGAATTCGCCGGTACGCTCGAGGGCAAAGTGCCCTATACGCGCTCGGGCACATTAAAAAATGCCGTGCAGCAGGCGGCGGAAATGGCATTTAAAGACGGCAAGAAAAATGCGGTGGTATTGCTGTCACCCGCCTGCGCTTCCTTCGACCAGTTCAAAAGTTTTGAAGAACGCGGGGACATATTTTGTGAGTTGGTAGACTCTCTTAAGGATGCAAATGGAGCCGTGCGGGCTGGAGCTACGAAATGACTATTCGTGTACTGGATGCAGCAGATCTTCATGCATTCCGTGCATTACACAGGCTTGGTCTGGCCGAAGCGCCGAATCTTTTTATTCAAAATATGGACGAAGATACGAAAAATCCCGACAGTGCTATTATCGCTATGCTTGAACGCGGTGAAGTATGGGGAGGATTTTATGGCACGGAGCTTGTTGCTAAGATGGCGATCGACGTTTTGCCTTATTCCAGGCTTGCTCATACTCGCTGGTTACATGAGCTTTATGTGCATCCTCAAGCGCGTGGTACAGGATTTGGTACTGCTTTGGTACGAGCCGTGCTTGAAAACGCATATGCCACGGGTGCGACACATTTTTTGTTGTGGGTTAATAGTGCAAATACCAATGCATATAGTTTCTATAAGAAAATTGGCTTTCATGAAGCTGGTCGTGTTGCCGGAGGCATCATCATGGATGGGCATAGTGCTGATGATGTGCTTATGTGTTTGAGGCTTAAACATGCGCTTTGACCGCACTAATATGAGCTTGCTCGGGCGCTGGTGGTGGACGGTGGATCGGTTGAATGTGTTTGCGCTGCTGCTGCTGGTAGCGATTGGTTCGATTCTGGTGACTGCCGGAAGCCCGCCAGTGGCCAAGCGTCTGGACCTTCCGGCCTTTTATTTTGTGCACCGGCATCAGGTGTTTTTGCTGATTGGTATGGCGGCGATGTTTATCATCTCGCTCCTGCCGCCGGTGGCGATTAGGCGCTTAGCGGTGGTGGGGTTTTGCGCGAGCATTGCGCTTATGGTTCTGGTGCCGTTTATCGGCGTGCAAACCAAGGGCGCGCATCGCTGGATCGATATTATGGGATTGTCCATCCAGCCGTCGGAATTTATGAAGCCGTGCTTTGCTGTGGTGATGGCATGGGTATGTGCCGAGAAGCACCGCCGCCTTGATTTCCCCGGCTACCGCATCGCTATCGGACTTTATCTGCTGGTGGTGGTATTGCTCGTAGCGCAACCCGATATCGGCATGACGCTTACCGTCACCGCCATGTGGGCGATTCAGCTGTTTATTTCCGGCCTGCCGTTTTTATGGGTGTTCGTCATGATTGCGCTCGGCACATGTGGTATTTTCGGGGCGTATCACATATTCCCGCACGTGGCCAAACGCATCAATAACTTCCTCGATCCGGATGCCGGCGACAATTACCAGATCGGCCGCTCGCTCGAAGCTTTCCGCAATGGCGGATTATTGGGGCGCGGGCCGGGGGAAGGGGAGATCAAGCAAGTGCTGCCCGATTCGCATACCGATTTTATTTTCGCCGTAGCGGGGGAAGAATTCGGCGTCATTGTCTGCCTGCTGATTCTCAGTATTTTCGCCTTCGTCGTGCTGCGCGGACTGACGCGTGTGCGTGAGGAGAATGATTTATTCGTTGTGCTGGCGGTGGCGGGGATACTGGCCCAGTTCGGCATTCAATCGATCATCAATATGGGCGTGGCGGTCAATTTATTCCCGGCCAAGGGTATGACTCTGCCGTTCCTGAGCTACGGCGGTTCGTCGGTGGTGGCGATTGCGCTGGGCATGGGCATGATGTTGGCGCTGACAAGGCGAAGGTACGGGCAGCAACGCTGATGGAGCTTTTTGCCAATATCGTCGGCAATATCGGCGTAGTCTGCTTTTTGATCGCTTATTTCCTGCTGCAGAAGGGAAAAATACCCCATAGCGGCTTGCCTTATTTGGGTTTGAATCTGGCCGGATCGATATTATTGTTAATTTCTTTATTAATAGAATGGAACTTAGCTGCGTTTCTGCTTGAAGCAGCGTGGGCATTGATTAGTATGTATGGTATTTACAAATACTTTCAGGCAAATCGATGACACTGGACGACACGCAAAGACCGATAATCCTCGCCGCGGGCGGCACGGGCGGCCATATCTTCCCGGCGGAAGCATTAGCGGAAATATTGATTGCACAAGGCCAGCGGGTCATACTGGTTACCGATTCGCGTTTCGCCCATTTCACCACGGGCGCTTTATCCCATATCGAAAAACGCACCATCCGCGCCGGAACCATCGGCGGCAGCCCGTTGCGTAAGATCATCGGCGGTTTTGGGCTGGTGATGGGCATCATACAGGCCCGGAAAATCGTGCGTAAACTCAATCCCAAAGCGGTGGTCGGCTTTGGCGGATATCCGTCTTTTCCAACGGTTTTGGCCGCTGCCAAGCTTGGCATTCCCACCATTATCCATGAGCAGAATTCCGTCCTTGGCCGCGCCAACCGCCTGCTTGCGCCGCGTGTGGGCCGTATCGCCACGTCGTTTCCCCATACGCAGATGCTGGCCGATAAGGACAAATCCAAGACGATCATGACCGGCAACCCGGTGCGCATCAGCGTGCGAGCCTTGCGTAACGTGCCCTATGCCAGCGTCGGGCAGGACGGGAAAGTGTATATTCTTGTCACTGGAGGTAGCCTGGGCGCTACGGTGTTTTCGAGTGTGGTGCCGCAGGCCGTGGCCCTGCTCCCGGCCAATCTGCGTTCGCGCCTGCGTATCGACCAGCAATGCCGCGAAGCCGATCTGGAGGCAACGAAAGAAGCCTACCGGCAATTGGGCGTCAGCGCCGATATCGCCAGTTTCTTTGTTGACCTGCCGACGCGTTTGGCGTCCAGCCATCTCGTCATCGCGCGCTCGGGCGCATCGACGGTGTCGGAACTGGCAGCCGCAGGCCGCCCGGGCATTCTCGTGCCATTGCCGACTGCTATGGACAATCACCAGTATTTCAACGCCAGCGCTCTGGAAGAAGTCGGCGGCGGCTGGGTCATGACGCAGGACGGATTTACCGCCGCGTCACTTGCTGCTCGCCTGGAAGCGTTCCTCACCGCTCCGGCCACGCTTAGCAAAGCCGCCGAAAATGCCAAGCGCTTAGGCTCGCCCGATGCGGCGGAAAAGCTGGCGGCGTTGGTTCTCACCATGGCGGAGAACGGCGGCCAGCTATCGGGCAATACGCAAAAAGCCATCCCATCCATTGTCACCCGCTCAACACATACCTCCATGGAGGCCGCATGAACATGAAACCACTTCCCATTTCCCACAAACTCCCGCTCGATGTAGGCATTCTGCATTTCATCGGCATTGGTGGCATCGGCATGAGCGGCATCGCCGAAGTGCTGCATAATCTTGGCTATAAGGTACAGGGTTCGGATGCATCCGATAGCTACAATACGCAGCGCCTCAAGGAAAAAGGCATCAACGTATTCATCGGCCATAAGGCGGAGCATGTCGATAATGCTTCGGTCATCGTTATTTCCTCCGCTATCAAGGCCGATAATCCGGAAATGATGGCGGCCCGCAGCTTGCGTTTGCCGGTGGTTCGCCGCGCGGAAATGCTCGCCGAGCTGATGCGTTTTAAAATCGCGATTGCCGTCGGCGGTACGCATGGAAAAACCACGACCACGGCGCTTACCGCCGCGATGCTGGAAGCCGCTAATTTACAGCCTACCGTCATCAATGGCGGCATCATCAATTCGCGCGGCACGAATGCGTATTTAGGCGCTGGCGAATGGATGGTGGTGGAATCGGATGAATCGGACGGCAGCTTCCTGCGCCTGCCCGCCACCATCGCTATTGTCACCAATATCGACCCCGAGCATCTCGATCATTACGGCAGTTTCGACAATGCCAAAGCGGCGTACCAGACCTTCCTCACCAACCTGCCATTTTATGGTTTTGCCGTGCTCTGCATCGACCATCCGGAAGTGCAGGCCCTGGCCGCGCGCATCAATGATCGCCGCATCATCACCTACGGCACCAATCCGCAGGCCGATATCCGTGCCTTCAATTTACGCTCATCCATCGACGGCGAAATATTCGATGTCGAAATGGCCAGCCGCGCCAATGAGGCAAGCCATGTCATCAAAGATATTATCCTGCCGATGCACGGCCATCACAATGTCCGCAATTCACTGGCGGTAATCGCCATTGCCCGCGAACTCAAACTTTCCGACGAAATTATCCTCAAAGGCCTGCGCGATTTTGATGGCGTAAAGCGCCGCTTCACCAAAACCGGTGTAGGCCTTGGGATCACGGTGATAGATGATTATGGTCATCATCCCGTCGAAATTGCTGCCACGCTCATGGCTGCGCGCGCCGCGCAAAGCGGTGGCACCGGCAAAGTTATCTCCGTCGTCCAGCCGCATCGCTATACGCGCGTACGCGATCTGATGGATGAATTCTGCACCTGTTTCAACGATGCCGATACTGTCATCGTCGCCGATATTTACAGCGCCGGCGAAGACCCGATTGAGGGCATCAGCGCCGAAAAACTGATCGAAGGATTGCAATCCGCAGGCCACCGCCATGTGCTGAAACTCGAATCCCCGGAAGCACTGGCAAAAACAGTGGCGGGTGTCGCGCAATCGGGCGATATGGTCGTCTGCCTGGGCGCCGGATCAATCACCAAATGGGCGTATGCGCTCCCAGGGGAGTTGCAGAAGTTAGACAAGAAGAAAGCAGCTTCATGATGGCAGTGCAAAAGATCATGGATATACATCCGTTATCTGGTGCCGAATTTGATTCGTTTCGCGACCGCCTCCGCGCTAATGCCGACCTTTCCAAAACTAACTGGTTCCGTGTTGGCGGCCCGGCGCAATGGCTCTTCAAGCCTGAGAATACCCAAGACCTCTCTGCTTTCTTAACATTGCTACCACTCGATATTCCCGTAACGGTGCTCGGCGTTGGCTCTAACGTCATCGTCCGTGATGGCGGTATTGACGGTGTGGTGGTGAAACTGGGGCGGGGATTTACGGGTATGAGTGCCCTCTCCCTTCGGGAGAGGGACGGCGTAAGCCGGGGTGAGGGCCCTCACCCTAACCCTCTCCCGGAGGGAGAGGGGATTATAGTTGGCGCCGCCTGCCTCGATCTCAACGTCGCCAACTATGCCTGCGAGCAAAACCTCACCGGGCTGGAATTTTTAAGCGGTATCCCCGGTACGATCGGTGGCGCGGTGCGTATGAATGGCGGGGCGTATGGTAGCGATATGGCGGGAGTGTTGGTCGAGGCCGAAATCGTCGAGCGCGACGGCACGATTCGCACGCTTAGCAATAAGGAGATTGGCTTCGTCTATCGTAACAGCGCACTTCCCGAAGGCGCTATCGTCACCAAAGCACTGCTCAAAGCCCAATCAGGCGACAAAGAAGAAATCACGCGCAAAATGCAGGAAATCAACGCTTCACGCGAAGCAACGCAGCCCATCCGCGCCCGTACCGGCGGCAGCACGTTTAAGAATCCCGAAGGCTATAAAGCCTGGGAATTAATCGACCAAGCGGGTTGCCGTGGCCTCACCATCGGCGGCGCACAGGTATCGGAAAAACACTGTAATTTCTTTATCAATACCGGCAACGCCACTGCCCGTGATTTGGAAGCGCTCGGTGAAGAAGTGCGCCGCCGGGTGAAAGAAAAAACCGGCATTACGCTGGAGTGGGAGATTAAGAGGGTGGGTAAGACATGAACAAAGGTAATTTTATTATAACTAGGAAGATTGAAAATCAGGGCAATGGAAATATTAAATCTATTATATTTGGCAAGTTTCAAGATCCCATGATGTTAACAATGACTGATCGCGATAAGTCAGGCGATTTGCAATTTCGCATTAATCCACTTCGTGCCGGTGAAATGGAAGTGATGATTATGGTGGCGCCCAACCAATCTTCATTGCATGACGTTAATGGGCTGCAATCATCCATTCGCAACACCATGCAACATCCATTAGGAATCGTATATGATCCATTGCACGATGGTAATCACGGATTGATGTTTGAAACATGCGGGACGGAAGATGAATTTATAGAAAGATTGAAGACGTGGCTTTCTAATCGGGCGGAATGGGTAGAGGATATAAGCAAACTGGTTGAAGTGCCGGTTACGCAAACATTGCCGCCTACTATACCTGCACCTGTGCTACCATTTGACAGAAACGGCGGTAATAACGGTAGAGATAGTAAATCAAGGTAAGGGAAAGCATGAAACACGTAGCAGTATTAAAAGGCGGTTGGTCGGTGGAACGCGAAGTGTCGCTGGTGTCGGGCACGGCCTGCGCCAAGGGGTTGCGCGAGGCGGGCTACAAGGTCACGGAAATTGATGTCCAGCCTGACATCGCCGAGCAATTACAGAAACTGAAGCCCGATATCGTGTTCAACGCGCTGCATGGCCGCTTCGGCGAGGATGGTTGTATTCAGGGGCTGCTGGAGCTGCTGAAAATCCCTTACACCCATTCCGGTGTACTGGCATCGAGCATCGCCATGGATAAGCCGATGGCCAAGCGTGTGTTCGAGCAGGCGGGTTTGCGTTGCCCCAAAGGCCTGATCGCCAGCCGTGAGGCTTTGTTCAAGGGCGATCCCATGCCCCGCCCGTTTGTTGCCAAGCCGGCCAATGAGGGGTCGAGCGTCGGCGTCTATATCGCCATGCCCGAGGATAACCGGACGCTGGCGATCATGATGGAGGGCGATAAGGGCGATTCGGATTACTGGCTGATCGAAGAATACATTCCCGGCCGTGAAATCACCGCAGCGGTGTTGAACGATAAACCGATCGGCGTCACCGAAATCCGCCCGAAATCCGGTTTTTACGATTATGAGAATAAATATACCGACGGCAAAACCGAGCATTTATGCCCGGCGCCGCTTAATCCTAAAGAATATGCGGAAGTCATGGAATTGGCCCTGAAAGCTCACCGGGCGCTGGGTTGCCGCGGTCTGTCGCGCGCCGATTTCCGCTATGACGGCAAGCATTTCTACCTGCTCGAGGTCAACACCCAGCCGGGCATGACGCCGCTATCTTTATCACCCGAAATCGCGGCTCATGCTGGTATTAGCTTTAATAATCTGGTACAAATGCTGGTAGAGGATGCCAGACTAGGGAGTTAGCGTGGCGCGTCAAAGCGAAGGATTAACATCAAGGCAGCGTCAATCGCAGCAGATCATGCGCGAGAAGAACGCCCGCAAAAAGCGCAAGACGATCCTGCGTCGGCTGGCCATTGTCAGCGGCAGCGTGCTCACTCTCACACTTATCGGCGGTGGCGTGTGGCTATGGAAATCCAATACCGCATTGCGCACTATTCAGGCCACTATCGACGGTGCTTATGGATTGACCGCGAAAGCGGGTTTTGCCGTGCAATCGCTCTATCTCGAAGGCCGCAACCGCACGACGATGGACGATATCAACAAGGCGCTGGAGATCAAAAAAGGCGATCCCATTTTGCGCCTGTCGATCGACGAAGTGCGCGCCCGCTTGGAGAAAATCGAAAGCGTCAAGCTGGCGGCGGTGGAGCGTTCCCTGCCCGGAACGATCTATGTCCGTATCGTCGAGCGCGAGCCGGTAGCGCTGTGGCAGAGCCATAACAAGATGGCGCTGGTGGACGATAACGGCGTGGTGATGAACGATATTGATATCGCCCCATACCAGAAACTCCCGCTCATTATCGGCGATAACGCCCCCGCCCATGTCAAGGAACTGATGACGATCCTCGCCGCCGAGCCGGAACTGGCCAAGCATTTTTCCGCTGCCATACGCGTTAGCGACCGCCGCTGGAATATCCGTCTGAATATAAAGCCCGGCGAAGATGTCGAAGTCCGCCTGCCGGAAAGCAACCCGGCCGAAGCCTGGAAAAAACTGGCGGATGCGCAGGCGCACCAGCAGCTCCTCGACCGCGACGTCAAAGTGATCGATCTGCGTTTGGAAGGAAAGATGTTTATCAAAGTGGCGCCGGAAGAAATGCATAGTAAAACAGGCAGCGCCAGGGAAACGTAATGCCGATTCATGACATAGCTCTGAAATGCATGGATGCATTGGTTGCGCGCGCGGCGGAAAATCAACGGGCGCATGGCCATTGGTGGGAAGAAGAGGCGGTGGTGATGACGCCGCCGACGGAACAGGAAATCGCCAGCAAGCTCGCTTCTGTCACTCGCCGCCTGCACAAGGCGCAACAAGCGCTTGAGGCCTTATTCAATGACGACGAACTGGCGGCATACCAGAAAGCGGAAGGCGAGCCGAAATGGGAAAAAGGCTCGTCCCATGATGAATTCTTGAAAAACAGATGGCAGGATCTTGATTGTTTTTACGCGATCGTGGTTGCGGATGAACAAAAACTTCGAGCTTACCGCCAGTATGGTAAGTTAAAGGAACTGCAATCGCAATTATCCAACGGCACAAGCAATATTGTATACGATGAAGACGAATCATCCGATGATCCGTTGGGAAATAAGGCTAAACATTGTTTCCAGCTAGCCGTCGATTACCCTAACGAGGTGGAAACATCCCAGGTTGCCAGCGCCCTGAGCGGGCTTTTGCGCAAGGCGTTCAGCCGGGCAGGATATGGTTATGAAGAATACGGATTGACCACGCCATCGGCCTATTTTGACAAAGGCAAGCTTGTGATTGAAATCGACGATAAGGAAGAAAAATTTCGTTTTGATACGCAAGCGCTTGACGCATTCGATTGGCAGAAAATTCGCCGGGAGCTGGTGGATTTAAAGCAGGAAGTGGAATTTGCCGGCGGCTGGCGGCGCAAACAAACACCGCGAGGGGAAGTATTGGAAAAGGTGGCGGATCCTGAGGACGTGCACATTAGCATGCTTAACTCGTTTTTAATGAGTGATTGGGATGACACGTCGCATTGGGACACGTGGCTTCCACCCGTGCGGGGTACATTGGGTAGAAAGAACGCTCCTGAGCCGCTGGAAATAAAACCATGCGATGCGGCCGGAACGCGAATAGAATATGATGAATTGCCTGATTTTCCTCATGTTGGCAACATGACGCCCGACGGTGAAGAAGCGCCTATTTCTTCTCACCTTGACATTTCCAGCGCATATAAAAAAGCAATTATCACGGTTGATGCTGCCAAGCACTACCTGCAGGACTTTCTAGGCATTAAGGGGCTTGACCTTAGGCCGCCATCTGCGCATGATGCAGGATATCGTCCTCGTTAATTGATAAGGAAACCATGAAACCACCCTCCACCCCCACCAAATCCAGCCCAGGAAGCATCACTGTACTCGATATCGGCACGACGAAAGTCGCCTGTTTCATCGCGCATGTCGATGCTAATCGGGAAATCAAGATCGTCGGCATCGGCCATCATTTATCCAAAGGCATCCGCTCGGGCATCATCACCGATTTTGCCGAGGCCGAAGCGTCGATTGTTTCTGCTGTCCATGCCGCTGAGCAGATGGCGGGCGAAACGGTGGAAAATGTGGTGGTGAGCCTGTCGGGCGGCAATCTCACTTCGCGCAATGTCACCGTGGAAATGACCATGCTCGGCGAAGAAGTAACCGACCGCGACATCATGGATATCATCGAGCAGGGACGCGCCAGCATCCTGCATAACGAACACGATATCATCCATTGCATCCCCATTTCCTATTATTTAGATGGCGCGCGCGGCATCAGCGATCCGCGCAACATGTTCGGCAAAAAACTCGGTGCCGATCTGCATATTATCACCGGTTTGCCCAGCATCACCCGTAACCTGGCGCATTGCGTCGCCCGCTGCCATTTGAACGTGCAGGAATATGTTGCCAGCCCTTACGCGTCGGCGCTTGCCTGCCTGGAGGAAGATGAAAAGCAGCTCGGCGTCACGCTCGTTGATATGGGCGGCGGCGTGACCAGCTTCACCGTTTTCGGTGGCGGAAAGAATATTTATACCGATGCGATTCCCGTCGGCGGTATTCACGTCACTAACGATATCGCCCGTGGCCTGTCCACGAGCCTTTCGCATGCGGAACGATTAAAAACGCTTCATGGCAGCGCGGTGTCGACCAATAGCGATGATCATGTCATGGTCGAAGTCCCGCAGCTCGGTGAAGAGGATTCTGATGAGGTCAACACTGTGCCGCGCTCGATGCTGATCGGCGTCATCCGCCCGCGCATCGAAGAAATTTTCGAAATGATCCGCGGCAAAATCGATATGAGCGGCGCAGGGACCTATGCCGGAAAACGCGTTGTTTTGACCGGCGGCGCCAGTCAGTTGCTCGGTGTGCGCGAAATGGCCGCCACCCTGCTTGGCAAACAAGTACGCCTCGGCCGCCCAAAAGCGCTCCCCGGCCTAGCCGACGCCGTCAGCGGCCCGGCCTTTTCCTGCGCGCTGGGCATGCTTGATTATGTCACCAAAAAGCCGATGGAAGAACAAATGTTCGACATGCACAAGAACCGTGGCGGCCTGACATTTGGGTTTGATAAAGTGGTGAGCTGGTTTAAGCAGAATTTTTGAATATTTTTTGCTTCACACCACAAAATCTAGTGGTAAAAACAAATAAATTGGTCCATATTGTGTATAGGTAGAGTGTCTAATACGTTCCAAAAGGGGATTTGAGCATGACGATTAACTTACATCTTCCAGTAAAAACAGAGATGTTGCGGCCGACCATCACGGTGGTGGGTGTCGGTGGCGCCGGTGGCAACGCGGTCAATAACATGATCGCGGCGGATCTGGAGGGAGTCAATTTCGTCGTATCGAATACCGATGCGCAGGCGTTGGAACATTCTCTGACCGAACGCACCATTCAACTTGGCGCTGGCATCACCAAAGGCCTCGGCGCAGGTGCTAATCCGGAAGTGGGCCGTGCAGCAGCCGAAGAAGCCAAGGACGAAATTTCCGCCTATATCGAAGGTAGCAACATGGTGTTCATCACCGCTGGTATGGGCGGCGGCACGGGAACGGGGGCGGCGCCGGTCATTGCGCGTATCGCTAAAGACCAGGGGATTTTGACCGTGGCCGTTGTGACCAAGCCGTTCCAGTTTGAAGGCGCGCATCGCATGCGCCTGGCGGAATCGGGCCTCAAGGAATTACAGGAATATGTCGATACGCTGATTATCATTCCGAACCAGAATTTATTCCGCATCGCCAACGAACGCACCACCTTCGCCGACGCGTTTAAAATGGCCGACGATGTATTGCATTCGGGCGTGCGCGGCGTCACCGATCTCATGGTCAAGCCCGGCCTCATCAACCTCGATTTCGCCGATATCCGCACCGTGATGCGCGAAATGGGCAAAGCCATGATGGGTACCGGCGAAGCCACCGGCGAACGCCGCGCCATCGAAGCGGCAGAAGCGGCCATCTCCAATCCGTTGCTCGACGATGTGTCTTTACGCGGCGCGCGGGCGTTGCTGATCAATATTACTGGCGGCAATGACATGACGTTGTTTGAAGTGGATGAAGCGGCCAACCGTATCCGCGAAGAAGTCGATTCCGATGCCAATATCATTTTCGGTTCCACCTTCAGCGATAGCATGGACGGCAAAATGCGGGTATCCGTGGTTGCTACCGGTATTGACGCCCAAACCCAGCACAGTGCCAGCACGGGAGGGCAAAAATTCACTTCCTCCCCGGAGCCTAAAAAGCCGTTTGCCTTTGCGGCGGCGACAACGACTAAATCCGAGTATACCAAACCAATACCTCGCCCGACGCATGAACCTGCCCGCGAATCGGTAACCGTATCATCGGCCCAGACATCCCGGCCTTCGGTTGAGCAACGTTCCGGCGGCGCAGTGCGCGTAGAAAAAACGCCCGAACCGCAGCAAGTGGTTGCGGTAGCCGAAGCGCCAGTGTCGCGCTACCGTGTTTCTGACTTTGAACAGGAAGAAATGGAAGCGCGAGTGCTGCCTGAAGTGAGGCATGAAGTGCGTGCGGATGCTCGCGCGCAAGTGATAGATTCCGTGGAAACGCAAGTTGAATCGCGCATTGCCGCCGGTAGCCGTCAGGCCTACCGTGAGCCGCCGCGCGAGCCATCGAAAAGCTTCTTCCAGCGCATGGCGGATGTGGGCCGGGCGCTGTCGACTCGCAGTGACGAAGCTTCGCCCAAGCCACATGCGCATGAACGCGTACATGTCGTGCAGAAAGCCGCTCCGGTGGAAACGGCGGAAAAACCCAAGAAATTGATTGAAGAAGATCAATATCTTGATATTCCGGCGTTTTTAAGAAGGCAGGCGAATTGACATATTTCCTTAATGGCTTTGCCATTTGGGAAATTGTCATCCCGGAAATGCGTAAGCATTACCCGGGATCTCTGGCTACTTGCTCCATAGCGCTGAATCCCGCTGACCGCTTGCGGATAATATAAATAAGCGCCACTTTCACAAAATCTTCACATTTCTAAATAATTTCTGGTGCTATAGCTTCGGGGTGTAAACTCATGCAACCGATCAGGGGTAAATTATGTTAGGGATATTACAACCGAACGAAAGGCTATTTGCCGCCGTTATTCATGATCATTACGAGGGAGTAAAGTCGGCAATCGCGGTGGGCGCAAATGTCGACGACATAAGTCCATCCGGGCATGCGCCGCTTCATCTTGCCGTATGGTCGAACAATGCAGAGATTGTAAAATTACTGCTCGACCATAACGTTGACATAAATCAAGAAGATGAAAGAGGTCGGACGGTCCTGCATATCGCAGCTACTGCCGGCTATTCCGGAATCGTACAATTGCTCTTGGCACATGGTGCGGATGTGCATGCCGAGGATGGCAATGGCTATACGCCGCTTCATGGTGTAGCTGTAATGGTGCCAAGCTCTAAAAAAGCGGATCCAGAAGATAAGGGAGGGTACGTCTTGTTCCAGCCGTCACTCCCTGGAACATAACGCAATGGACGTTTGAAGTGTTTCTGTCGGCATTGATGGATATTACCCCAGGCCTTACTATACAAGAAGCCATACCATTGACCAGTCAGTTACTTGGCAAAAAACACTCATTTAGAGATAGCGAAACCAGTCATTTCGATATCGTGAATTTGCTGCTCGATCATGGGTCGGATATTAACCATAATATCAGCGGTTCCACACCGCTTGGCAACGCCACTTATTATGGCCGTACGGAGATGGTGAAACTCCTGATTGAGCGTGGTGCAGACGTTAATTTAGCTGATGAATTTGGACAGACTCCCTTATCATGCGCATGCTCCGGAGGTGAGCTTGAGATTGTGAAAATATTGCTCGATAATAATGCCGAAATAAATACAGTACGTCCAGATCACCGGCTAACGCCACTTCATCTCGCTTGTTCAGGCGGTCATGCAGAAATCGTAAAATTGCTACTGGAAAATGAAGCCGACATTCACGCGCAAGATGACTACGGGCGCACGGCGCTGCATTGGGCGGCTATCGGTGGTAATACCCAGGTTGCGGATATACTCATTAAGGCAGGTATCGACGTTAGCATACAAAATAATGGGGAGGAAACCGCGTGGTATACGGCAATAGACTCACATCACCCTGACATGGCCGCATTCCTGAAATCTGCGATACAGCAAAAAGGTTTTGCTGCCCGCGAAGCAAAACCGCAAGATGGTTATATAGACGATGTTAACGATAGAAAAACGGACACAGACTTTCCGCCTCTGTGAGTACTGCAAAAATACTTAATGCTTATTAATAAATAACCCGCTGATCCTCCATAATAAAAACGCCCCCCCATTTGTAACAAACTGTAACAAACAGTGATTTGAAAACCATGGTCGTGAGGCATAGAGTTTAGCATAACATTTATTAGTTATGAGAGACTCATGATCCGCGACCAACATAGCATGCAAACCACCTTGGCGAATAAAGTATCCTGTTCGGGCGTGGGGCTTCATAGCGGTTCGCAAGTATCGATGGTGATTTACCCGGCCGAAGCCAATACCGGCATTGTTTTTAAACGCACCGACGTAGCGTCTAAGCATTCGCTGATTCCCGCACAATTCGATGCCGTGTGCGATACCCGCCTGGGCACTAAATTGACCAACCGCCATGGCGTTACGGTATCGACCGTTGAGCATTTGATGGCTGCTTTCTGGGGTACGGGTGTTGATAATGCGCTCGTGGTTTTGGATGGCCCGGAAGTGCCGATTATGGATGGCAGCTCCGAGCCTTTCGTTTTCATGATCGAATGCGCTCATGTCGCCCGCCTGCAACAGCCGCGCCGTATGCTGCGCATCCTGAAAACCATAGAAGTGAAGCATAATGATAGCATCGCGCGTGTGGAACCTAATCTCGAAGGCGAAGAAGGCTGCACGCTGGACATCGAAATCCGGTTTGATAATTCCTTCATCCGCCGCCAGACATCGTCCTATGATTTTCGTGAAACCTCCTTCACGCAAACGCTCAGCCGCGCCCGCACCTTTGGCTTTGAGCATGAAGTGGCCGCATTACAGCAGATGGGCCTGGCGCTTGGCGGTTCGCTCGATAACGCCATTGTCGTTGGCAAGGAAGGCGTCCTCAACGAAGGCGGCCTGCGTTATAACGATGAATTCGTGCGCCACAAAGCGCTCGATTGTTTAGGCGACCTCTACCTCGCCGGATACCGCATTGACGGCGCTTTCAGCTTCCTCTGCCCCGGCCATGCTATTAACAATAAGCTTCTGCGT
>Ga0206992_1129_pt1 | contig 15696 bp, 14 predicted proteins | sample Alteio_BWMinCont_6_FD_153267 | JGI IMG/M metagenome (GOLD analysis project Ga0206992, IMG submission 153267) | Enriched cells from forest soil in Barre Woods Harvard Forest LTER site, Petersham, Massachusetts, United States -... | ecosystem: Environmental > Terrestrial > Soil > Temperate forest >... | reverse complement strand
GGAATGTTGGGCACGGGCTGTGCGCTGCCGCCTCCGCAGCCTGACGCGGGGAACAAAACCAAGAGAACGATAAGGGAGGAAGCCGCGGCGAAAAGGCAGCGCTTGGGGAAGAGTCTGCGTTGCTGGACGGCGCGAGCGATGATCAGCAACGATGCCAGTAGGAAGAGTAACGGAAGAGTGCGGAGCTCGCTCGCGGGGATTCCACAGGGCGAGAGGGGAAACAACTGAGCGTGAGCTGTGCCGCTGGTGGTGACGGTAACGGTGAAAGGCATGGCGTTGCCGTTGGCGATAGTGAGTGCGGGAGCTTGGCAGGCGGCGCCGAGCGGCGCGCCGGTACAAGTGAAGGTTACGTTGCCGGTGTAGTTGGCTCCGGGAGTCAGCTGCAATTGGAATTGCGCGGTGGCACCAGCGCTGACGGAGACGGAAGTGGAGCCGGTGGGTGCGGGGGCGACGCTGATGGCGGGAGTGGCGCTGCCGGAGACGGTAATAAGTTGAGGAGAGCCGGAGGCATCGTCGGCGATGGAGATGGTTTCCGAGCGCTGGCCAGCAGCGAGGGGGGCGAAGGTTACGGAGATGGAGCAGGAGGAGTTGGGAGCGATGGCGCTATTCGCACAGGGGCTCGCGGGATTGGTGAAGTCGGCGGAATTGCTGCCAGCGGCGGTGACAGCGGTTACGTGCAGCGTGGCGCCGCCCGAGTTGGTCACCGTAACGCTGATGGGAGTGCCGCTAGTACCTTGCGTGATGGTGGGAAAGTTCACGGGATTCGGTGTGAAAGTGACTGCGGGAACCGGCGCGGGAGTGGCGTCTCCGGAAACGTTGATGACTTGAGGGGAATCCGCGGCGTCATCGGCGATTGAAATGGTCTCCGTGCGATGGCCCGGGGCTAGCGGGGTGAAAATTACGGAGATGGAGCAGGAGGAGTTGGGAGCGATAGTGCCTCCCGAACAGCTATTGGCGGAATTTGAGAAGTCGGCGGAATTGTTCCCGGCGATGGTGACGGTGGAGATGTGCAGGGTGGCGTTGCCGGAGTTGGCTACGGTGACGTTGATGGGGCTGCTGCTGGTGCCTTGGGTGAGGGTGGGGAAATTGACGGGATTCGGAGCGATGGTGACGGCGGGAGCGGGTGGAGGTGGAGCGACGGCGGTGCCGGCGAGTGGAACAGAGTGGGGGCTGCCGGGGGCGTCATCGGTGATGGTGAGTGAGGCTTGTTTGGGGCCGGGAGTCAGCGGCTTGAAGGCGACACTGGCGGAGCAGAACGCTTTTGGTTGCAACACGTTCGGAGGATGGCAGGTGTCGGACTCGGTGAAGTCGGCGGAGTCCGGTCCGCTGAGAGCAATGCTGTTGATACTGAGGGCTTGGGCGCCGGTACTCGTCAGCGTGAGCATCTGAGCCGGGCTGGTGGAGTTGGTTTGCTGGCTGGGGAAAGACAGCGAGTCCGCGGAAAGCGAGATGGATGGCCCGGAAACGCCTTGCTGGCCGGCAGGAATGCTGAAGGTGAGCGAACCAGCGCCATTGACGGTGAAAGGCGAGCCAGTGATTTCGAGGAAGTGGCCAGTTAGCGGACCAACGGCGAAACCTTGGAGTTGATTTGGCTGAGCGCCGCCACCGTATTGAAAAGGGCCGGTGGGATCGGGGAAGTATTGTGGGACGGTAGTTGCGCCGGGAAGCGGGGAGCCGGGGGATTCGGTCATGGCGCTGGTGGTGGGATTAATGGCAATGATGTGGACCTGGTTGGAGGGATCGGGTGCGTAGGAGACATAGGCAAAGGTGCCGGTGCTGTCGACAAAGAGTTGCTCGGGAAAGAGGTTCTGGGGGAGGAGGAAGGCGCCGCTGGGGAAATTGGGCGTGACGCCCTGCAGATCGAGGCGGCCTTGCAACTGGCCGTGCCCGATGACCACGAAACGCCCCTGGGGATCCATTGCGAAGCAGCGGCCGGTGGAGGAGTTGGGCTGGTTCTGAATACCGAGTAAATTGCCGCTTTGCGGGTCAACGGTGACGATTTCGAAGTCCTCGCCTGTGCGCAGGATGGGATCCGAGGAAAAGACATTGGGGCCCATGTAAATGAAGAATTTTTGCGCGCTTGGAGGCTGCGCGAAACCGCCGGGAAGGGGCGTGGAGACAAGCTCGGCGACGGAGCCCGGAACAGGAACGAGGGCTGGGAAGCCCGGGGTGCTGGTGTCGATCTGGAAGGATTCCACGAGACTCGCCCCGGGGGCCCGGCCGACGGTATCGATGACGGCGATGAATTGACCGGTGGGTTCGACGGCGATGAAGGCTGGGCTATTGGTATTCGGAGAGGCGAAAGGAGAGTGCGGGACTTCCTGATAGGCGCCCGTGTTGGTATCGGTGATCTGGAACATGTGAATGCTGTTGACGCCGGGACTGAAAAGGAAGCGGCCTTGTACGTCGATGGTGAGGAGCTGGCCGGCGGGCGGGAAAGGGGAGCCGTTGGTGGGAGTGAGCAGGCCGGTCTGGTCATTGCGGAGGAGAACAGCACCGCCGGAAGAAAAGACGAGAGGTTGGGGAAGCTGGGCCTGTGCCAAATTGGAACAGAAAAAATTGAGACTGGCGAGGGCGAGGAATTTGAGGAGAAACGACTTCGGGCCAATTCTCCGGCGCGAAGAGGCGCGCGTCAGGAGCGGCGCAGCAAGTTGCATGGCCATGGTGCGTCTTTCTCGGCCAGAACCGCAGCTTAGATTGTCGATTTCCGAGAGGGAAACGACTGCGGGGCGCAGAGTAGCGCGGGGAAATTGCGGAAGTCAAGGAATATTATCGAATTGTTTACGTAGATTTGGCGGAATTCCTGGAGCGACAGGATGGGGGGAAATCGGTCCAGGAGGGTGTGCCGAGGCCTGTTACACGGCATTAATATTCGGGCGAGGGGCTGCGGGGTATGCTGGCGGCCTATGGAACCTGTGCGGCTGGAACTGATAGCAAATTCGAACGGCGATACGCAGCTTAACGTTGTGCGGCTGGACGGCAAGCTGGTGCTGGAGACCGTACACAACTTTATCGCGACGATGCGCGGCGACGCTTGCCAGCGGCTGGTGCTGGATATGAGCAGCGTGGCGTTTCTGGACTCGGCAGGCGTTGGCGCACTGGTGCAATTGTTCGTGCACCGGAGGGCGCTGGGCCAGGCGTTTGCGCTGGCGGCGATGAACGGGCAAGGTAGCGCGGTGATGCAAGTGTCCGGGTTGACGAAACTGCTGCCGATTTACGCTTCGGTGGACGAAGCACGCAAAGCCGTCGCCTAGAAGATTCCTTCGTGTGTTGTGAGCCGCTCTCTTCCTGAGAGCGTGAGCTATACTTTCTGCTCATGAAACCCGCTGATGCGTTTCCCGCAATCGATGCGAATTATGAACGCCGCGTGCGCGATAGTTTTTCGCGGCAGGGAATGATGAAACATCTGGGCGCGCGGCTCAGTGTGTTGGAACCGGGGCGCGCGGAGATTCGCGCGGCGCATCGCGATGAGCTGACGCAACAGCACGGGTATTTTCATGCGGGAGTATCCGGGAGCTTGGCGGATTCGGCTTGCGGGTATGCGGCTTATACATTGATGCCGGCGGATGCTTCAGTGCTGACGGTGGAGTACAAGATGAATTTGCTGGCGCCCGCGGATGGCGAAGAGCTGATTGCGCGGGCGCGGGTGGTGCGGTCGGGCAAGACGCTGAAGGTTTGCATGGCGGATGTGTTTGCGCGGCGCGGGGAAGTGGAGACGCATTGCGCGACGATGCTGGCGACGATTATGTGTCTGGCGGGGAAGGCGGACGGGCCGGGGAAGGGATGAGGCCGGCGGTGAAGCCCGCGATGCGCCAGAGGCTCTTGAGGTTTCGTTTTTGCCAAGCTGGGCCGCAGCAGTGCTGCGCCCCTACGACGGTGGGGGGTGTGCCCGGGTGGGTCAGCAATTCATCTAATGTGGTGAGCGCCGTTCGCTGCGGCGGAGCCGGGAGTTTTGGCTGGCTCGGGAGATGGCATGATTCCGTTTTCGATTCTGGATTTGGCGCCGGTGGTGGCCGGGGCTACTCCGGCGGATGCGTTTCGCAATTCGCTGGAATTGGCGCAGGACGCGGAGCGTTGGGGATACCGGCGGTACTGGTTGGCGGAACATCACGGCATGCCGGGAATCGCGAGTGCGGCGACGGCGGTGGCGATCGGGCACGTGGCCGGCGGGACGAAGACGATTCGGGTGGGAGCCGGCGGCATCATGCTGCCGAATCATGCGCCGCTGGTGATCGCGGAACAGTTTGGGACCCTGGAGTCGTTGTATCCGGGGCGAATCGATCTTGGGTTGGGACGTGCGCCGGGAACAGACGTGGCGACGGCGCGGGCGTTGCGGCGGGACAGCAAGTCGAGCGGCGAAGATTTTCCTCAGGATGTGGCGGAATTGCAGCACTATTTTGCGCCTGTGGAGCCAGGGCAGAAAATTCGCGCGGTGCCTGGCGCGGGTTTGCGCGTGCCCATCTGGATTTTGGGATCGAGCTTGTTTGGAGCTGATTTGGCGGCGGCGATGGGATTGCCGTTTGCGTTTGCGTCGCACTTTGCGCCTGCGGACATGATGCCGGCGCTGGCGCTGTATCGCGGGGGCTTCCGGCCGTCGAAGGAGTTGGAGCGGCCATACGCGATGCTCGGCGTGAACGTATTCGCTGCCGATACGGACGAGGAAGCGCGGCGATTGTTCACTTCGCATCAGCAGGCGTTCGTACAGTTGCGGCGGGGAACGCCGGGGCAGATTCCACCGCCAATCGATGATATTGAGGCGTACTGGTCGCCCGCGGAGAAATTCATGGCGGGCCAGTCGCTGAGATGGTCGGTGGTGGGCGGGCCGGAGACGGTGGAGCGCGGGCTGCGGGAATTCATCGAGATTACGCAAGCGGACGAATTGATGATTGCGGCGTTGATTTATGACCAGGGAGCGCGATTGCGATCTTACGAGATTGTGGCGGGAGTGCGGGAGCGGGTTGGGGCGGGCGTTTGAATTAGGAGTTGAAAGAACAGAATAGGAAAAAAGGCGGCCGGATCAGAACCGGACCGCTTTTTTGTTTAGGGATCGCCGAGATGGGACGTAGCAGTGCTGCGCCCCTACCGGAGCGATGCGGCAGGTCATTCGGTTTTGAGGATGCGCATTAGTTCGGCGGCGGCGTGGGGGAGGCGGGCGCCGCGGCGGGAGACAAGATAGACGTGGCGGGGCATGCTCATCTGACGGATTTTTACCTCTTTCATCCAGCCGTGTTCGATTTCCCAGTGCACGCACATCCGTGGAACGATGGCCACCCCCGAGCCCATTTGCACGAAGCGCTTGATGCTTTCGATGGTGGGCATTTCGATGGGCATGTTGAGCACGGTGCGGTTGCGGGCGAAAAGTTCGATCACCCGGCGGCGAAAGGGCGATTCGACGCTGTGAGCGATGAAGGTTTCGTTGCCGAGGTCGGCGACGTCGACTTCGCGTTTTCTGGCGAGGGGATGCTTGGGCGGAACAACGAGTGTTAACTCGTCTTTGAGGATTTCGGTGGCGAGGAGTTGCGGGTCGCGCGGAATAAAGGAGATGGCGCCGAGATCGAGCCGATAGTTCAGGACTTCGTGAGGGATATCGCGAGAGAACATGCGGTGCACGCGGATGAGCACGCCGGGATGTTGTTCGCGGAATTTGCCAATGGCGGGGAGCAACGCGTGGATGGAACTCTCGTTGACGCCGAGAGAGAGTTCACCGCGCTTGAGGCCTTCGAGTTCAGAGAGGCCTTTTTTTACTTCGTCGCGAAGATTGATGAGACGCTCGGCGTAGTCTTTGAGCAATGTGCCAGCGTCGGTGAGGCGCACGGGGCGAGCGCCACGAACGAAGAGCGGCTGGCCAAGGTCCTGCTCGAGTTTGCGGATGGAGAGGCTGACGGCCGGCTGAGTGCGGTAGAGACGCTCGCCAGCCCGGGAGAAGCTGCCTTCACGGGCAACGGTCAGAAAGACCTGTAATTCGCCTAAATCCATGGAGATGTCCTCGCCGAGCAGTATAAGACAATATTATCAAAAGCAGAATAAAGATAAATTTGACCAGAGGCGGAAGGTCTGCCTTACTGGTACGGGGGACATCTTTATGGATGCGGTACGCATATTCGACACCACGCTGCGGGACGGCGAGCAATCGCCGGGCTTTTCAATGAATGCGGCGGAAAAGATCCGCATGGCGCGACAGTTGGCGAAGCTGGGCGTGGACGTGATCGAAGCAGGATTTCCGATATCGTCGCGCGGCGACCTGGAAGGAGTGCAGGCGGTGGCGCGGGAAGTGCGCGAAGTGCCGATCGCGGCGTTGGCGCGGGCGAAGAGACAGGACATCGATGCGGCTGTCGAGGCGCTCAAGCCGGCGGTGGAGCCGCGGCTGCATGTTTTTCTGGCGACTTCGGATTTACATTTGCGCGTGAAGCTGAACATGACTCGGGCGCAGGCCCTCGATGCTATTGGGTCGATGATTCGCTACGGGCGGCAGCAAGTGGCCGAGGTGGAGTTTTCGGCCGAGGATGCGGGGCGGACGGACATTGGATTTCTGTGCCAGGCGTGCCAGGTGGCGGTGGATGCCGGCGCGAGTGTGCTGAACCTGCCGGACACCGTGGGTTATGCAGTGCCAGAGGAATATGGCGAGATGTTTTCGCAGGTGCGCGAGCATCTGGGCGATCCGCAAGGCGTGACGCTGAGCGCGCATTGCCACGATGATCTCGGGCTGGCGGTGGCGAATTCGCTGGCGGCGATTCGGGCAGGAGTGCGGCAGATCGAGTGCACGATTAACGGAATCGGCGAGCGGGCCGGAAATGCTTCGCTGGAGGAAGTGGTGGTGGCGCTGGCGGTGCGCAAGAACAGCTTCGGGGTGGGCACGGGGATTCGCCTGGAACATTTGTACCCGACCAGCCGGATGCTGACGGAGATTACTGGGGCACAAGTAGCTCCTAACAAAGCGGTGGTAGGAGCGAACGCGTTCGCGCACGAGGCGGGAATCCACCAGGACGGCATCATCAAGAATCCGGAGACGTATGAAATTATTTCGCCGGAGATGGTGGGAGTGCCGGCGCGGTCGCTGGTGCTGGGCAAGCATTCGGGACGGAATGCGCTGCGGATGAGCTTGCGGGAACTGGGATACGAGCCGAGCGATGCTGAGCTTGGAGACATTTATGGCCGGGTGACGGCGCTGGCGGATCAGTCAAAGCAAGTACGGCCGCGCGATTTGATGGCGATCGCACACGAAGTGATCCGGCGGCGTCCGGCGGCGACGGCCACAGAAGCGGCGTCGACCGCGGCATAAAGAAGCACCTCAAGTGTGCGAGTTGCGGCGCAGGAAAGTATCCGGCGGAAGTTTCAGCCACGACGGCGATCCGCCGCTAGGATTTCAGTGAGACGGGGACCCTTATGAAGAAGAACATCGTACTGCTGCCGGGAGACGGCATCGGGCCGGAAGTGACCAAAGCGGCGGTGGTGGTGCTGCGGGAATGCGCGCACGAATTCGCACACGAATTTGACTTTCACGAGCGGTTGATTGGCGGTGCGGCAATCGACGCCGCAGGTACGCCGCTTCCGGCGGAAACGCTGGATGCCTGCCGCGCAGCTGACGCGGTTTTTCTGGGCGCCGTTGGCGGGCCGAAGTGGGATGCGTTGCCGGTAGGAAAGCGGCCGGAAAGCGGACTACTGGGGCTGCGCAAGGGGATGGGATTGTACGTAAACGTGCGGCCGGTGAAAGTGCTGGAGCCGCTGAAGGGGATTTCGCCGTTGCGGCCGGAACGGCTGGGCGAACTGGACCTGGAGATCGTGCGCGAGCTGGCCGGCGGGATGTATTTCGGGGAGCGCGGGCACGCTACGGAAAACGGAGTGGAGCGGGTCTGGGACACGGAATCGTATTCGACGGCGGAGATCGAACGGATTGCAACGTTTGCGTACGGGCGGGCGGAAAACCGCGTGCGGCGGCTGTGTTCGATCGACAAAGCCAACGTGCTGAACAGTTCGCAGTTGTGGCGGCGGACGGTTACGGAGATGAATGCGGTGTATCCGTCGGTGCGGCTGGAACATATGTACGTGGACAACGCGGCTATGCAATTGACGCTGCGGCCGGCGCAGTTTGACGTGATCCTGACGACGAATATGTTTGGCGACATCCTCAGCGACGCGGCGGCGGCGCTGGTGGGATCGATTGGATTGGCTCCTTCGGCCAGCTTCGGGAGCGGCGCGCCGCTGTTCGAGCCGATTCACGGATCGGCGCCTAACCTGGTGGGGACGGACTCGGCGAATCCGATTGGAGCGGTTTTGAGCGCGGCGATGATGCTGCGCGATGGATTTGGGCTTTCGCTGGAAGCGGAATGGGTGGAGCAGTCGCTGGTGCGGGTGTTGAGCGGCGGGTACCGGACACCGGATATCGGCGAGACCGGAGCGCGGACGGTCGGCGGGTTGGCGTTCACCGAAATGTTGCGAGAAGAAATGCAACGGACACTGGAACACGCGGAGCGGTACGGGTGGGGCGTGTAGGCTCAGCGCCACTCAGATGAAGAATTCTGCAGATTCAAGAAATCGGTTCGCAGTACTAACCCACTCTGCACTGCCGAGGCAAATTACCAACCGAAAGCTACTGTCCGTTGCGAATCCGTCAGTGGGGGCCGCGAACTTGGCAAAGAATTCGAGAGCCTCGACAAGATCTTCGTCCTGGTGCGAGGTTGTCATGATTACATCGTCTCTCCCAGGGCCGACGAACTTCCCTTCGCCAAGCTCATCTTCGACAATCACCTCGTCGACTATGTCGTGGAATCTGCTGCAGCCGCGACCCCAGGAGCAGAAGTAGACCATTCCGCTCTTCAAGGCTGCTAAAGCGAAGTCAGAGAGCACTGACGTGGCTACTTCATCTACGTCGGCCGCTACGAACAGACGGAACCGTAAGGAGGGAATTTTGAGTGATGGTGGCCAAGCGAACTGACTCACCTGGATAACCAAGAACTGTTTTCCGCTGACCATGACTGTAGCGTACCATCCTGGGCCCCGATGCCTCGCCTTGCGGCTGGCGGCGGGTACGTGTAAATTTAACTATTCTCAAGCAGCGCGCGGCTCGCCGAGCGGGGCCACAGCGGGAGTGGCGCGAGCGTGGGCTGAGCCCCCTTGAAAAAAGGGCACGATGTATCGTGCCCCTACCCTGTTGCTAGATCGTTAGGGGTAAGGTTTGTGTGGCAAGCGCGGGGACGGGCCGCCGAGACCCAGCATGGCCAGTTCTGAGACGAAATCGAAGAAGGCAGCGCGCGACGGCACAGCTGTGCGCGGTGGCGTGACGTACTGGCGCGTGGAAGGGTCGCTGCTGGAGCTGGGAGCGTTGCGGCCGGTGGGATTTTTTACGTGGAATTCGCAGAGTTTCTCGGAGCGTTGGGCGCGGCGGGCGGGCATGGCGTTCATGGCGCTGACGCGGCCGTTTGCGTACGCGGCTAGCCGGACGTTTGCGACGCGATTCTTGCATACACTGCTGCGCGGAGTCAGCCGGGACCGCCTGGATTTGCTGGGCGAGGAGTATTTCCATTACGTTTTGCGGCCGCAAATGCGCCCGAAGGCTGTTGAAGCGTTGCGTGAAGCGGTGAAGAACGGCGAGCGGATCATCCTGGTGGGGCAACTGTTGGAAAATATCATGCGGCCGCTGGCTGGTTATTTTGGGGTTGAGGGATTTATCGCGAACCGGCTGGAATATCGCAACGGGCAAGCGACCGGGAGGCTGGCGGATCCGATTGTGCGGCCGCGGGGGCCGTTGGCATGGATAGCTGGCGGGGCGACTGCGGGGCGAGTGGCGCGGGAGAACTTGCTCGGACAATTGGGCTGGACGGCGATGCCGGAACGCTTGCAAGTTGGCGTGCAGCCGGTGGCGCGCGGGTCGCACGGCGGCGGACGGTCAGTGGCGCTCTTCGATGAGACTCCGCGCGTGCCGCGACTGGCGGTGCGGGAGAGTTTGGCGGGACGGCACATTTTGCTGATTGGCGTAACTGGATTTATCGGCAAAGTGTGGCTGGTGAATTTGCTGGAGGATATACCGAAGATCGGCAAGATCACATTGCTGGTGCGGCGGAATCGCACGACCACAGCGCAGAAGCGCTTTGAGAAGATCCTGGAGGAATCGCCGACGTTCGATTTGCTGCAGGAGCGGCACGGGCGCGGGCTGGCGACGTTCCTGAGAGAAAAAGTGGAAGTGGTGGAAGGGGATGTCAGCGAGCCAGGACTGGGACTGGACGAGGCGACGCAAGGACGGTTGCGCGGGTCGCTTGATTTGATTGTGAACAGCGCCGGGCTGACGGATTTCAATCCGGATTTGCGCGATGCGCTCTCTTCGAACGTGGACTCGACCTTGCATCTACTGGATTTTGTACGCGGCTGCGAACGCGCAGGATTGATGCATCTTTCGACTTGCTACGTCGTGGGCATGCGCGATGGGCGGGTTACCGAGGAGTTGCCGGAGAACTATCATCCGGGGCGCGAGGCGGCCTTTGATGCGGAGCGCGAGATCGAATCTTTGCGGGAGACCGTGCGGCGCATTGAAGCGCGGGCGGATAGTCCGGAGTTGCGCAAGGTGTTGCAGCGAGTGGCGCTGGGGCGCGGCGGAGATGAATCGAAGGCTCCCGCGGAGGAACTGGAAGGTGTAGTGAAGCGGAATCGCGCGCGGTGGGTGCGCAACCGGCTGGTGCGCGTAGGCATGCGGCGGGCGCAGCACCTGGGCTGGCCGAATACGTATACGTTCACAAAAAGCCTGGGCGAATCGATGCTGGCGAAGCACGGGAAAGATTTGCCGATTGCCATCGTGCGGCCGTCGATCGTGGAGAGTTCGGAGCGGTCGCCATTTGTCGGGTGGAATGAAGGAATCAACACTTCGGGGCCGCTTTCGTATTTGCTGGGGACGAATTTCCGGCAGTTGCCGTCGAACGAGCGAAAATGCCTGGACGTGATTCCGGTAGACATGGTGTGCCGCGGGATGACGCTGATCGCCGCGGCGGTGATTCTGCGGAAGAATGCGCGGCTGTATCAGCTGGCGACGTCGGCGATCAATCCGGTGAACATGGGGCGGAGCATCGAGTTGACCGGGCTGGCGCACCGCAAGTATTACCGCAAGCAGGCCAGCGTGGATCACTGGCTGAAAGTGAAGTTCGAGACGATACCGGTGTCCAAGCAGCGGTACGAGCGGTTGTCGATTCCAATGCAGAAAGCGGTGGTGTCGCGGATCAATCGTGTCGCTTCCGGATGGATGAAAAAACCGCCGCTGGCGAAGACCGAGCGCGATTTGATTCGCGCCGAGAAACTGATCGAGTTGTATGAGCCGTTTATTCTGCACAACGAACATGTCTTCGAATGCGAGAATGCGCGGCTGCTTTCCGCGGCGTTGCCCGAAGAAGAGCGCGCGCTCTTTGAATTTGCGCCGGAAGCGATTGACTGGTGGGATTACTGGATCAACGTGCACATACCGGCGCTGCGGCGATGGTGTTATCCGTTGATGGAAGGGCGGCCGCTGGAAGCGCGTACCCCTCGGCAATTGAATTGGAACGTGGAAACCGCACAGGCGGCTGCTGTCTCCGGCTTGGCCGCGCCGTCTGACACACTATGGCGATCTTCGTAACCGGCTCGACCGGATATCTCGGCAGCTATCTGGTTGCCGGACTGCTGAGCGAGCACCACGATAAACTGAATTTGCTGGTGCGCGCGAAATCCGGGCAAGAAGCACGCGAGCGGCTGTGGGCTTCGCTGCAATTGCATCTGAGCTTTCCGCAATTTATCGATTTCGTGAATTCGCGCGTGCGGATTTTTCTAGGCGATTTGACGGCACAAGGTTTCGGGCTGGCCGACGACGAGTATCACGCGCTCGTCGATACCACGGATTCGATGATTCACTGCGCCGCTTCGCTCAACCGCAAATCCGAGAAGCAATGCTTGAATGTGAATTTGCGCGGGTCGCTGGAAGTGATTCAACTGGCACGGCGGGCGCAGAATCGCCATGGATTGCGGCGCTATTCGCATGTGTCAACGGTGGCGGTAGCGGGACGGCGACAGAACGAAGTAGTGACGGAAGATGCGGCGATCGATTGGGCGCGGTCGGACTACGATCCCTACGCGCGGACCAAGAAATTTTCGGAGCACATGGTGCACCAACTGCTCCCCGATGTTCCGCGGACGATTTTTCGGCCGGCGATCGTGCTGGGAGATAGCCGGCGCCCGGAGACGACGCAATTCGACATGGTGCAGGCGTTTGACATGCTTTCGCGATTGCCGGTGCTCCCACTGCGTCCGCGGGATAGAATCGATATCGTTCCCGCGAATTATGTAAGCAAGGCGATTGTGACCATTCACCAGAAAGCGGAGCCTGCGTACGGGATTTATCATTTGTCTTCCGGCGAAGGCTCGCAGACGTATCAGGAACTGACCGATGCGCTGGCCGCGCAAGGCGGAGGCCGTCCTCCAGTGTATGCGCCGGTTTTCGGCAAGCCATTTTCCGGAGCAGTGAATTGGTTCGCGAAGCGGCGCGGGGCGGTGGGCTACGGCGGATCCCTTTTGAAAGTGTTCTGGCCGTATCTCGATTGGAACACGGTGTTCGACAATTCCCGGGTGGTGGCGGAGCTGGGCGAAGCGCCGGCTAAATTCTCCACGTATGCGGTGCCGCTGCTGAAATTCAGCCGCGAGAATCATTTTCGGTATCCGGCGCGGCCGTGGCCGGCGGATGCGGCTGCGGAGAGGCCTTTGGCCGCCGGGAGTGCGGGCGCATGACAGACTTTCTGCTGGTCGCATGGGTCAGCGTGCTGATCGAACTGCGGCGATTCGGCTGGATGTTTGGTTTGGGGCGGCGCTGGAAGCCGGGCGAGAAGTTGCGCTTGTTTTTTGCGGGGTACAACGGCACGCGCAATACCGGCTCCGACGTCCGCGTGCAGGAAATGTTGCGGCAGATCCGGTTGGTGCTCGGCGCGGAGAATGTCGACTTCAGCGTGTCCACGATGAGCTTTGACCGGACGCGCGGGTATTTCGAGGGAACTCGTCAAACGCATCTTCCTGATGCCTTTCCGCCATTTTTGTTCCGCGAAGTTGGCGCGCATCACGGGGTGATTGCGTGCGAAGGCTCGATGTTCAAAAGCAAATTCGCGAATGCGCTCACTACTTTCTTCATCGGCGCTCTCGGATTGGCCTCCGCGCAGAACAAATTATCGCTCGCCTATGGATCCGAAGCAGGCGCCATGGAGCCGTTGATTCGGCGGATGTGTGCGAGGTACGTCAAAGATTCGCTGGTGATCACGCGGAATGTGGAATCGCAAACGGTTCTGAGCGACCTGGGCATCGATACCGAGCTGGGCACGGATACGGCATGGACCTTCGAGCCGCATCCGCCGGAGTACGCTCGCAAGGCGCTGCGTGACGCCGGCTGGGACGGCAGCACGCCGATTCTGGCGCTGTGCCCGATTCATCCGTTCGTGTGGCCGGTGCGCGCTTCGCTGGGCAAACTGGCCGCGCGCTTGACCACCGGCGCTTATAAGGAAAGTCAGTATCGCGGGCCGTATTTCTTTTCGTCCGGCGCCGAAGTGAATCGCAGATACCGCCACTACATTGCCGCGTTTACAAAATCGACCGCGGCGTTCCGCCAGCGGCATCGCGTTTTTCCGATTCTGGTGGCAATGGAGCGGCTGGACGCAGTGGCTTGCCGGGACATTGCGGCGGGGCTGCCGGGATTGCCGATTTTCACTTCGGATGACTACGACATGTTTCAAATGGTGGCGATTCTGCGGCAAAGTTCGCTGATGGTCTCGTCGCGCTACCACGCCATTGTGACCTCGATGCCAGCGCTGGTGGCCTCTGGTGGCGTGACCATGGACGAGCGAATCCGCAATCTGATGCGCGAGCGCGGACATGATCATCTGTTTCTCACCGTGGACGCTCCGGACCTCGAGCCCAAAATGCTGCAAATGATGGAAACGCTGGCGCGCGAGGCCGACCCGATTCGCCAGGGCATTGGCGAGACCGTAGTGCGCAATCTGAAAGTGATGGCGCGCATGGGAACGTTTCTTGAGGACGCGATACGGCGAACGTACCCGGAATTTCCGCTGCGGCCGGGCGTGCTGTCCTGGGAAGATTACCTGCCCCCCTTGAGCGAGAATCTACGTGGATTGCTGCAGGCTTACGATGCTGATGAAGTAGCTTCGCGGAGTGCCACGGGATGAATGTGCAGCGCGCCCGCGGGCAATAGCGGCCATGGCGAACTTTCTCGAGCATATTTTCGAACAGATGCATCGCGCGGACAGCCGCGTGGTTCTGCGGGAAATCCGCGGCTTGGAATTCACCAGTGTTTCCGGTAACGAATTGCTAGAACAGGTGCGGAGCGCGCGGCAGTTTCTTCGCGGCGCGCAGTTGCATCCGGGCGACCGGTGCGCGCTGTTAGGAGCAAATTCGGTACGCTGCGTGGCGATTGATATCGCGTTGATGGCCGAAGGCGTAATCGTAGTGCCGCTGTACTCGAGGCAGGCGCCTGGGGAGCTTGCCGGCATGCTCAAGGACAGCGGGGCGCGGTTGCTGGTTCACAGCGAGCCGGATTTGGCGGATGCGATCGCGCGAATTGCTCCGGAAGGGCCGCGGCAAGTTACGTTCGACGGAGTTTTCGAGAAACGCGCGGCGGCGAATGTGGAATCCGATTCTCCAAACGAGGGCGCGGGCAGCGACATCGTTACGATCATCTATACTTCCGGAACGTCAGGCGAGCCCAAGGGCGTGTGCCTGACCATAAGCAATCTGAATCACATGCTGGGTTGCACGACGGAGCGGCTCGATCAGCTGATGTGTCAGCCGGACGGCAAGGTAATCGACCGCGTGTTCCACTACCTGCCGATGAACTTCGCCGCCTCTTGGCTGCTGATGCTCTCCTGCCTTTCGCGCGAGAGTGTGCTCACGCTTTCCACGGACCTGAACAGGCTGGCCGACGAAATCCGTATTGCCGCGCCGCACTATTTCTTGAATGTGCCCACGCTGCTGGAGCGAGTGCGCCGCGGGGTGGAAGAAGCGATTTCCAAACGGCCGGCGCCGATACGCATGCTGTTCGCAAAAGCGCGCGATGCCTGGCAGCGGCGGCGGGTGGGGCGAGGCAGCGCGATAGATACGCTTTGGCTGGCACTGGGGCGCAAGCTGATTTTCGGACAGATCAAACAGCGCTTCGGCCAGCATCTACGCGCGTTGATTTGCGGTTCGGCGCCGTTGGCTCCGGAGACACAGCAATTCTTTTCGATGCTGGGCATTCCGGTTTTGCAGGCTTACGGCCTTACCGAGACGACCGGAATATGCACGATGGATGATCCGCGGCTGCCGGTGGATCCCGGTTCGGTCGGTCCGGCGATTTCCGGCATCGAAATGAAGCTCGGTGAGAATGAGGAAATCATCGTGCGCGGGCCGCACATCTTTGCGGGGTACTGGAATCGTCCAGAGGCCACGGCGGCGGCCTTGCGGGACGGATGGTTTCATACCGGCGATCAAGGTGAAGTCAATGTGCGCGGCAACTGGCGCATCGTCGGACGCATCAAGAACCTGATCATCTTGAATTCAGGCCATAACATTGCGCCGGAACCCATCGAGGACCGGCTGGCTCAGAAGCTTCCGCAGGCCCAGAATGTGGTGCTGGTGGGCAACGGCCGAGGGTATTTGTGTGCGTTGATCACTGGGCCGGTGGAACGCGGGGCGGCGCAGGCAGCGATTGAT
>Ga0206992_1134_pt1 | contig 15821 bp, 17 predicted proteins | sample Alteio_BWMinCont_6_FD_153267 | JGI IMG/M metagenome (GOLD analysis project Ga0206992, IMG submission 153267) | Enriched cells from forest soil in Barre Woods Harvard Forest LTER site, Petersham, Massachusetts, United States -... | ecosystem: Environmental > Terrestrial > Soil > Temperate forest >... | reverse complement strand
CGCGGTCGTACCGGAGGCCCGCCGGGAATGGAGAGTGGAGCGCAATTTCGGGCGAACAGCCCGATCCCGGCTTCGGGGAGCACCAACGGCGTGACGAGGCAGGTGCCTTGCCGGAGCAATGATGACGCAGCCGCGATGCGGGCGTAGAAACCGCTGCGAACGCCGGCGCGAAGCAAGTTCGCTTTCTGCAGCCGGAGTCGCCGCAATACGGTCGCGCCCGTGAAACTCGATCCGCTATTCCTTGTCCGAGCCCATCCGATGACGGCCGCACCAAGCGTATTCAACGCTACCCTGAATGCGCACGGCCTCTACAACGCCTTCCAGTTCGTGCTCCGGCTCTCCCCGGCCGTCCATCGGAAAATCGCGGAACTGCCGACCGGGATCGCCTCGTCGCGCGACATCGGCTTCGACGGCGCCCAGGCGTTCTCGACCTATCTCCATGAAACGATCCATTGGTGGCAGCACGCCGGTTCGACTTACGGGCTCATGCTGAGTCTCAGCTATCCGACCCAGGTCCACGGCAACTACAAGCATCTCAGGGAATTGATTGCCACCGTTGGATTCAAGAAGCCCATCCGCACACTGGCGCGGGTATTACCCGCACCCGGCGGAATGGGTACGCTGCGCGGCGTGGCGAATACGATCGTGAACAATCACTTCGATTTCGAGGCCTTTCGCGGCCTCACCTACAACTGTGCCGTAGCTAAGTCTGTCGTCGCCGATCCCTTCTTTGAATGCGTCGGTCACGCGCACGAGATAACCTACGGGAACAATATTCTCGTGCTGGCGGCGACGGTTGATCCCGATTTTGGCATTCTCCAGCACCCGAAGGAATGGGAGGAGCCGTTCGATGCGCTTCAGCAGAGCCGAGAGGAAGGCTTCCATCCCGGATCGCGCGTCAAGCTCTGGCCCATCGGCGCGCATGAAATCATGGAGGGGCAGGCCTGCTTCGGCCAGCTCCAGTATCTTGCTTTCTTCTCCGGTGGCCGATTGGGTTGGGACAACTTCCGCACACTCGGGATGCTCCATGGCGTCTATGCCAAGGCCTTCGAGACGTTTCTGGCGATCACCGAACTGGAGTGGCCGCCCGCTCTCGATCACCCGACGGTCGGGCTGTTTCTGCTCATCTGCGATATGGCGATCAATCCGGGCGCCGGCTTTCCGTTCCCGTTGGTACATTTCTCCTCATTCATCACGGACACCGATCCCGGCACCCGGTTTGCCATGCTGTGCAGCCTCGTCCGTCTCAAGTGCCCGGACGTCATTACGGCTATCCGGGATTACTCCCGGACGGAATACGAGTAATGTTACCGAGCGACTCGCCGCGGCCCTCATCGTTGAATCTCCGCTGGCGATCGCCTCAATCTGTTCCCGCTGGACTCAGGAATGCGGCGCGCTTGCCGGTCTGATGGAGGAATATCGGACATTTGACTATGGGCCGGTTAACTTGCCGGTGCGGCTGCTCTTCTCGCATTTCCTTGCCTTCATGCGGGACAAGTTCGAAACGCCGGAATTTTTCTGCTGGCCCGGCGCCTGGATGGCAGGGACGCGGGTTTCCGAGCACGGATCAGTGTTGTTCAACCGCCACGCCGCGCCCTTTATCGATAAGCAGGACGATGACGGGATTTTTCCACGCTTGTATCCTGACCGGGACGAGCAATTCGTTGAAGATACGTTCTACAGCTTTTACGCCGCGAATATAACATACGATATGACCAACCAGTGGATCACCCGATTCGGGCGATTTACTTATGACTACCGCTGGTTCAGCCAATCCGGCTCACACGACGAAATCAAGGGCTTTGCGGATCGCCATTTCGAGCAGGCATATGGCGTCGAACCCGACACGGTCGACCTGGTCTAGCAGCGGATATGGCGACGCTCACATCCGCCAAACAGCACAAGCGGGCGAGCGACCATATGATCTATGGCGAGGCTCAGGTCGCGGCGGCCTTCGCCGCCGCAGTGGATCGCGTATTCCGCGAAGACCGGCCGCTCGCAGCTCCGGCGTGTGCTCGACCAGCTCGACGCCGGCGACGTGGTGACAGCGGTGCGGCTTGACCGGCTCGCGCAGTCAGGGAGCCGCATCAGCAGCAGCGGGGAGGCGATCGATGACTCCTAAACTAAACGATTCAGATACAGGCGCGTCAGGCCCGAATTCACCTTCATCGGCCCGGAAATATCCCTTGTGTCCGTCGAAGGAGTCGAAGTCCATATGGGTGAATGGCATTTCGATGGGGGATGGAGGAACGAATTCCTAATGCGGCATATACCAACGCAAACTCGGTTTTTAGTCGATACAGGTGGCGAAACACTTAGAGAAGATATCACTGCCCGCCTTGTCGAAGTGCGCGACGACTATCCGATGCCTGACTCTGAACAGATTATCTCATTGGGCCGGGCGGCAATTGCTTGGGTTTACGAAGAGCTGCCGGACTCTAGGGCTCCGCCTCGATCCGGTGCAAAACACCGGGGCACCCGAGCTGACTGGCAAGAGACGGACCCCCTGACGGATTTTGAATTGAAACCTTGCCCGTGGTGTGGCGGGCCAGCCTATATCGGCCTGGCGCCATTCGGAGACGACGGCTTTGTTGTCGGCTGCTCGCATGGCGCCGCTGCCGGCCCTGATCAATGCGCCATGTGTCCACAATCGTTGCCGTTCATCTCGGCTGAGGCAGCCGCCGCCGCGTGGAACACACGAAAGGTTTAGCCTCGGTATACCACTATATCGACAGGGACCGACCGCTGGCGCGGCGGCTAACGACAGGCCGCGGGCGCTCGGGATTATTTACGTGATATATATGCTATTAACCTGTTCCGCCCGCCGACACGGCGCGAGTAAATAGCAGGCCGCCGGCACGCCATTTTATCTACATATGAAACTTGTTATTAACTCATTCTGTGTTACAATGTTGGGTATGACTGAGGAACCGAACAATCTTACTCTGCAACATCTGCGGCAAATACGCACCGAGATGCAGGAAGGCTTTGCCAAGCTCACGACCGAACAGGCGTTGACCAGCCACAAGATTGGCACACTGGCCGAGGGTATGGTTTCGATGCGGCAGAGCATCGAGGGCTTGCGCAATGATATGCGCATGGTGTCGCTTGCCGTGGACGAGCACACCACCCGGCTCGACCGCATCGAGGTGGGCCTTAACCTCCCCGATGCCTAGACCGCCGAGGATTCAGATGGGAGGCGTAGCGCTCAAAATATGAATAAGAAAAGCAACAATACGAAAGCCCCGGCGCGACGCGTGTTTGATCTTTCAAACGAACTTGACCATGCTCTTGATGGCTTTACTTGTCCAAAATGCAATAAATTCTTCGCATCTCCCATAACGACCTTTATCAGTCCTATTGACCACAGCGAAATGTGTGAGAGCTGCGCAGCGAAGGAACCTTGGGCGTGACCACCCCTCCGCCGCAATGACAAGGTTCCGGTTCAGCCGTGGGCGGCGCTTATTGTCCGAGGCTCATTTACACCTCGGGAGACCTCATGTTCGGAGCAAGGCTTCTCAATTTTGCGGGTGCTGTCGACCGCCGCTGAGATTGTCAACGCGAGGCATAGCTCTCTCGTGGGCCGCGGATAAACATTCGCGGCTCACCGCACCCGCTGCACGAACTTGACCGTCAAGGTCTCGTGTACCTTCCCGTCCTCCCAGCTCATCGTGACCCAGTTGGTTGAGGCGGGATACGAGATTTCGATCCGGCCAGGTCGATACTTCGCTTCGCGCAAAAAGGGATATTTGGCTACGTCCAGAGCTTCGAGGATCAGGACGAAGCGGAAGCCTAGCTAAGATGTTGAACCCCAAGACTTCGATCTCGCCCTGATCGTTTGTGAAGGGTTGGAGCTGGAAGCGAGGCTGATTTTGGGTCATCTCGCCCGTGTTCATCACGCAGTAGAGCCCCGCACCATCCGGCCAGTGGCCGGGATTGTCGAGCATGTCCAATATCGCGGCATCGCGCGCGAACACGCCCGACAGCGGCTCCCTTCCCTTCGCTAAATTCTTCGAGACCGCCACGGCTTTTGCTGTCTTCAGCAGCCATCGCTCAATATCGTGGCCGGACGCAATAGCGTGTCTCAACCCCGCATCCTGTTCTAAATAGGATTTGAGCGACGCGAAAAAATATCTCGCGGCGTCATCGAGAGGATGAAGCGCACTATTGTGTTTGACACAAAGACAATTCGCTGTGGGTGGCGGGAGTATTTTTTCCTCGCCTTCTTCTAGCCAAGGCACCCCGGAAAGCGAGAATTCGCCGCCCGCCATCAAAACTTGAGCGACCGACTCCGTAATTAGATGTTCACCGGAGATCGGGGGGACGCACGATCCTAGCTCCTTCATGTAACATTTCTTGACCTTCGACGCCGGCGGCAAAGCTTTCAGCCCCAGAGCGGCGGCCGGCTTGTGCCAGTCGCGGCCGTTGAAGCAGCAGAGGCGCGCGGGCTTTGGCAACCCGCACGGGCACGGGCCGTTTAAAACGGCTTCCCTTCTCCGCCGCGCTTCACCCAAGCAGACTATCAGCTTTCATTATCGCAATTCATGGAAGAACATTAATTCGTTCTGCTCTTCACCGCAAACAGAACCTATGTCAATGTATCTGCCAAACCTGGCGGGAACAGAGTGGAAGATTGAGGCGAAGTCTTTTGGGAAACCGTTCTTTCCCTCCACCCTCCAACGGGCCATGCTGCCAGCGGCATTCGCAACAAAGTCTGCAACCTCTAAGGCCGGCTCGTGGTTTTTCTTCTCCATAAGGCAATGCTCGACAGGAATATTTGAGCCATTCCGCTCAACGATGAGATTGCCGAAATGCTGTGTCAGCGCATCATCGGCGCGCTCGGAACTTTCGAAGACCACGGCGACCGAGCCGCAATCCGAGCGTGCCGCAACGTCGGCCATGTATTTTTTGAGTATCAGGATGACCGGCTGCATTAGCACCAGATGGTCGGGAAGGGAGGTTTTGACCGTGGCGGTTACGGCGAGGCGGACAAATCGGTGTTCGCGGAAAAAATCACCCAGCGGCGAATACAGCTCGGGCCTTTTGCGCGCCTCTTGTCCAAACTCCAAAGCGTGAATCGGTGTGTCGGGATCACCGTTCACCAGAGCTCGTAGGTTCCGCCACGCAGGCCAGAGCTGAGGTTCGTTGTGCGATGCCCTGAGGGCGATGCCCGCCAAACCATAGACGGTGTGATCGCCTGCTAAAGTCTCGTGACCCGTGTCATCGAGCATGAACAGGAGCGTGTCCGGCAAAATATTTGGGACTTCAATTTTGCGGCTGCGCATCACGGCGTCTCAAATCACGATCCTCTCGACCCCATCGAGGCTCACCTCGTCACGCCGACGATCATAGAGCTGGGTCGTGCGCGTCGAGGCGTGGTTTGCCATCGTAACGGCCTTTTCCAGCGTGCCGCCGTTCTTTAGATTGGCGGTGATCCCGGTTGCCCTAAAGCTATGGGTGCCGAGCTTGGTTTCAATGCCGGCCGCCGCGGCGCGCCGGCGGATCATCGCATAGGCGTTCGCTTGCGGCAGCACCGTGTGGTGAGGTTGCCGATGCCGCGCCCGATCGTGCGGAACAACGGCCCCTTGGGATCGTCGCGCAGGCCCGCGCCGTCGAGATACGCCGTCGGATATTCTTCAAGGTTGTGGTGGCACGGCATCGCGTGGCGCTTGCCGCCCTTCTCGCGCAGCCGCACCCATACATACATAGCATCTTCAGTGGGGGAAGCTTGTCGAGGGCGCCCGCGCAGCCTGCGGCTGCGCGCCGGGCTCTCGTAAACCAAGCCGCCCCCCAGCGGGCTGGCTGAGCGTCTTGGCCCTGTCGGGCTTCGATCCCTGGCGCAAACCCGTGAACAGGACAGGGATCAGAACAAAGGACCGGAAGCGGAGCGCCCCCGCCGGCCCCGCAAGCAAGGTTTAGAGGGAGAGGGCGGAGGGATTCGGGTGACGGGTTTGGAGGCTGCGAGAGAGCTCCGGCCGCCCGTCTCGGAGGATCCACCCATGACAAGAACCCAACCCACCGTCGTCCTGAGCCAATCTCAGGACATTCCCTTCAACAAGCTGGTCCTGTCCCAGGCCAATGTCCGGCGCATCAAGACCGGACTCTCGATCGAAGAACTGGCCGAGGACATCGCCCGGCGCGGGCTCCTGCAGAGCCTGAGCGTTCGGCCCGTGCGCGGCGCCGGCGACGCCGATACCGGCGTCTATGAAGTCCCGGCGGGCGGGCGGCGCTTCCGCGCCCTCGAACTTCTGGTCAAACAGAAGCGGATGGCCAAGACCCAGCCGGTGCCCTGCGTCGTGCGCGAGGACGGCATCGCCGAGGAGGACAGCCTGGCCGAGAACGTCCAGCGCCTCGCACTGCATCCGCTCGACCAGTTCCGCGCCTTTCAGACCTTGCGCGACGCCGGGCTCGGCGAGGAAGACATCGCCGCCCGCTTCTTCATCGGCGCGAACGTGGTGAAGCAGCGGCTCAAGCTCGTCGCCGTCTCCCCGAAGCTGCTCGACCTCTATGCCGCCGACGAAATGACGCTTGAGCAGCTCATGGCCTTCACCGTCACCGACGACCAGGCGCGTCAGGAGCAGGTGTGGGAGGGCTTGGCCAGCGCCTACAACAAGGAACCCTATTACATCCGCCGCCAGTTGACCGAAACCGCGATCCGCGCTTCCGAAAAGCGGGCGCGTTTCGTAGGCGTCGCCGCCTACGAGGCGGCGGGCGGCATCGTCATGCGCGACCTGTTCGAACAGGACAATGGCGGGTGGCTGCAGGACGCAGCGCTGCTCGACCGCCTGGCGATCGCCAAGCTCACCTCTGGGGCCGAGACCCTGCGCGCCGAGGGGTGGAGATGGATCGAGGTTGCGATCGAGTTTTCCTACGGCCACGCCGCAGGCCTGCGTCGCCTGACCGGCACCACTGCCGAAGTCAGCGCGGATGAGCAGGCCCGGCACGAGGCGCTGTCCGAGGAGTTCGACCGGCTGAACGAAGAGTATGCCGACGCCGACGAGCTTCCCGAGGAAATCGCCCGGCGGTTCGACGAATTGGAGGCCGAGCTGCAAACCTTCACGGAGCGGCCGGAGATTTACGATCCCGCCGACATCGCGCGCGCCGGCGCCTTCGTCAGCATTTCCAACGATGGCGGACTGCAAATCGCGCGTGGCTACGTGCGGCGCGAGGATGAGGTCGCGGCCGAGGGAGAGCCGGGCACAGCGGAGGGTTCGGCGGACGGTTCAACCCGGCGGCCAATCATCATCACGGTGGGCGGCGATGCGGGGTCCCCGGATGCCGAAGCGGGTGACGAGGACGACGGCATCAAGCCCTTGTCAGAACGGCTCATCACCGAGCTGACGGCGCACCGGACGCTGGCGCTGCGCGATGCGCTCGCGGGCGATCCCGAAATCGCCTTCGCCGCCGCGCTGCACGCCCTCTGCCTCAAAGCGTTCTACGGCTCGACCGTCGATTCTTGCCTGGAGATCCACGCCACCAGCACCGCGTTACTCCACCAGGCGCCGGGGCTGGCCGAGTGCGACGCCGCCAAGGCGATCGACGCCCGGCACGACGCCTGGGGCAAGCGTTTGCCCGAGGATTCGGAAGACCTCTGGAACGCGCTGATCGCCCTCGACGCGGGCTCGCGGGCAACGCTCTTCGCCCATTGCGCGGCGCTCACGGTTAACGCGGTCCACGATCCCTACAGCCGTAGTCCGAGCCGCATCGCGCACGCCGACCGTGTCGGCCAGGCGGTGGGCCTCGACATGGCGGCACACTGGACACCGACGGTCGAGAACTATCTCGGCCGCGTCACCAAGACCCGCATCCTCGAAGCGGTGCGCGAGGCCAAGGGCGAGGCGGCAGCCGAGCTCATCGACCACCTGAAGAAGCCGGAGATGGCGAAGGAGGCCGAACGGCTGCTCGCCGGGACCGGCTGGCTGCCCGACCCGCTGCGGTTGCCCGAGCTGGAAGTTGAGGCGGACGTCGCAGGCGCCATTGTCGAGGAGAGCCTGCCCGCCTTCCTCGACAGCGATGCAGCGCCGGCAGACGCCCTGGCCGACGCAGCCGAGTGACGTATCGCTGGGCGGCCAATCAGACCAGAGCGGTCGCCCCGCTTTTTCCAACCAGATTTCAGGAGAAACCGCATGACCACCGAAACATCTTCCGTCGACCGCGCCGCCAGGCTGACCGACGCCCACCTCAGCCAATTTACCGGGAGCGAACACTGGTATCGCCACGGGCTGGCGCGCGACATCCTCTTCACCGACGGCGCCAAATACGTCGCCGATGAGGGCGGCGGCTATTGGCTGCTCGACGAGATCGCCCTCGCTCAGCGCGGCCAGAAGCGGGTCGCCGCCGAGGAATTCCAGGTCTGGAAGCTGACCGTGAAGCCCGACCGCACAGCCATTCTCGCCTGCGAGGACGGCAATGGCCGGACCGTCTTCGAAAAGGCGCTCGAATACACGGATTTCCCGGTCGAGCGCGTCGAACTCTGGTTCGAGAACAACACGATCTATTTGCCGAGCGAGCGCTGACCGGCAAAGGGAGCCGCCCCTCGGCGGCTCTCCTCCCTTCAACCAAGAAAACTCATGGAGACAACCATGCCGACCTACACCGCCGAATTCCGTACCGATGCCGATTACGCGACCCACGACTTCAGTGCCCGCTCGCCGCGGGACGCCCTCAAGCAAGCCCGCGTGTTTTGCGACGAGCGCGCCGAAGACCAGATTTTCGAGAGCTATGACGGCGGCCATCCCGTCAACGAGATCACGGTGCGTGACATAAAGGGCCACGAAGTTGCGCTGTGGCAGGACGACGATCTGCGCCTGCGTCTCGCAGCGGCCGATATGCTGGAAGCCCTGGAACTGTGCGCCGATTGTCTCGCCGATCTCGGGAGGCTCGATGACGGCACGCCATCGATCAGTGCCCTCAACCAGGCGCGCGCGGCAATCGCCAGGGCGAAGCCCGAAACGGTTGCAGCCACGATCGTTGGGACCGCGCAACCGCTCCCGCCCGACCCGGAGAAGATGAACGGCGACCGGACCGAATGGGCGGCGGCGGCGCTGCGCCAGTTCCAGTGCGCGACCGGTTGCGATTACGAGGACAGCCTCGGCGATCTGCTCTCCGACCTGATGCACTGGAGCGACCGCAACAATTTCGACTTCGAGGCCGCGCTGTGTCGCGCGCGCGGCCACTATGAGGCGGAAACCGCGGGAGGTCAGCCATGATGGCCGCGTCGCAATGGTGCGGCGTGGTCGCCTTTCCATCGACGGCGACGACCAACATCCGCGTCAAGGTCCGACGACGAAGGAGCCCCGGCCGGGAAGGCCGGGAGCCAAGCATGCCGACAATCAATCGCGGGACGGCCACTCAAACCAGAGGGGCCGTCTCGCTTCTTTCCAACCAAAATTCAGGAGAACCACATGACCACCAACACATCCCAATCCGATCCCCAGCCACGGCAAGACGCCTGGCTCGCCAAGCATCAGGACCATGCGCGCCGCGTCGCCGAGGCCCGGCCTGCCAACAAGGCCGTGCTGTTTGACGCGCTCGCCCGCGCCGGAATTACCCGCGTCGTCGTCAATTTCGACGGCTACGGCGACAGCGGCCAGGTGGAGCGCATCGACGTCCAGGCGGGCGAGGCTGAGACGGGACTGCCGGAGGACCAGATCGAATTGATCGAGCCGGTGTACGGAGATCCGGAAAAACTCGAACGATCGACGCACACCCTCAGCGATGCGATCGAGACGCTCGCCTATGCTTTCCTTGAGGAGACCCATGACGGGTGGGAGGACAACGACGGCGCCTACGGCGACTTCACGTTCGACGTCGGGAACCGGACGATCACGCTCGACTACAACGGGCGGTACACGGAGTCCTTTTACTCCTGCCATACTTTTTAGGGAGGGCGTCATGGAACATTGCTATCACCATGCGCTCTCCTCGGCGCGTAAATGGGGCGGGACTGCGGAGGATTACCTCGATCTGCATCAGTTTTTTGATGAGCCGTCGAAGCTGATCACGGCTGATTTCCGTCACAGAATGCTCAGGCACCATGCAGAGGGGGTGTTCGCCCTCGAGCGGGAATTTGGCCCGACGATTACCATCTCAACTGGTCGCGTCGTTCCGGTGCGCCTCATAGGCGAGCAACACGTCAGGGAGGATCTCGGCTTCATCCCGAGCTTTGCCGACTGGGTAAAGTGTCTTCGTCCAGAGCCCTGGATGGGCCGCGCCCAGCCTATCCATCGCGACGTCGATCCGTTCGCCGCCACCGGCTGACAGTCTCATTTCACCATTCACCCAGCGAAGAACCCGGCCATCGCGCCGGGTTCTTCGCGTTTCAGGAGGTCACTATGACTGACTACTATTCCCCAACCGTCATCCAGCCGCTGATCCCGGTAGCGGCGATGACACCGCTCGAACGCTTGCTGCTCGAAAACATTTTCGGCGCCGAGCCGGTCGGCGATGACCTGTATTTCTACGCGGAGGAAGGGCCGGTGGATTTCATCGTGCTGAGCCGCGCCGAAATCGCGGAGGCGCTCGCGGCCTCGAACGGAATCGCCGGCACGGCCGCGACCTATATCGCCGAGCGCCTATCACGGGTGGCGCCCGAAGACGCCGAGATCGATTTCGACCTTAGCCGCGCGTCGACTTGGGAACGCATCTTTCAAGAAATCGTGCGCCGGTCGCCGACCCTGCGCTACGTCACCGCCATCACCTCCTTCGAGTGCTCGAAGATGCGTGCCGACGGCTTCGGCGGCATGGCAGTGCTGATCACCGCCGACCGCATCATCAGCAAATCCACCCACGATCTGATCGCCGAGTTCCTCACCGAGACCGGGCTCGATGCGCATCACACACATCTGCCGCGTTCACGTGGTATCGTATCGCTGGGCCGACTCTCGTTCGTAAGTGACATGGATGAGGGCGGCGGCGCGCCAAGGAGATTGGCAGATGATTGATATTGTTCTACTTAACTATGTCCTCTCCGCAATCGCAAGCACTGGCAGAATCATTGAAAGTGCCATTGCTCTGTTCGGCAAAGGAATGAATGCGCACTATGATGTTCTAAAAGCTGAAGCAGATATATTCGGAAAAGATTTAGTCAGTAACGACGATATCGATATCCTGCGCAATCTCGCTGATAATATTCCAGACGGAATGTTGGAGGCCATGCAGAAGAGTATTGATTCCATTCAAAAACGTTTGGTAGAAATATTTAGCAATACCGCAATGTCTGAGTTAGACAAAGAGCAACGTATGATGGCGGAAAAGAGACATATATGCTGGTATATATCTCAAGTAGGTAATTATGGCTCTATACCTGATAGCCTTAATACTGTATGGATTTTAAATAAGTGTAGCGAAACAGGCTACACGTTGAGATGGTCCCGAAACTAGCTAGGAGGCTTTATATGCCTATAATACTGGATGATAAACTCGCCGAAGAGGCCTTGATAGCCGCCGCCGTCGCGTGTAGCAAAGAACTTGTGGTTGGTCTTTTGCGGGCCGGTGTCAAGGCAGGTTCAACGTTCGGGGCTGCTTTAGTGGTAGCAGAATTTAACGGATATGACGAGTTGGCAGAGATACTTCGTGAACAAATGAAGAAGGAAAATACCAAAATTCCTGATTGGAGAAACCCGAACTTTTCGCTTTCTCCGTAGAAAAATTATCGTTAATCCTATTAGATAATGCTTTAGTCCTCCGCCTCAAGACACCGGTTCAAGTTTCAATTTCTTCTTCGCCGTAACCATGAGCGGGACGCTCGGGTTCCGGCGCGGGCGGCTGCGCGCCTATAGCGGCCAGATGCGCCTGAACCCGCCACCGGCGCCGTCCCGGCCCCGCCGGAAAGGAAGAGGACAGCCGGGAGCCGGGTGAACCCGGAGCGGCGAGAGAGAGCGCGCCGTCGGGTTTTTCCGTCCCCGCTCCCGGAGAATTTTCAATGTCCAATTCCTCTGCCGCTACCGCTTTCGATTTCCGCAAGCGCGTCGCTTATGACGACGACGCCAAGCGCCTGTTCCACCTCCACGCGCGCCGCCAGCTCCGCCTCCTCGCCGACGCGCTCGGCCTCGCGCCCGGTGCATACGACCTGCGAAATAACAACGGTGGCATAGCTGTCAGCGGAGAAATCACGATGCACGGCGATCACCTCTATGTGCAGGCGTGCCAGCCCGCGACCGGGCACGATAGCGGAGTCCTCTTTCGTGCGTGCCAGGGCCGCAAGGACTATACCGGCGGACGCAACAATTTCGCGTCGCTCGACCTTCTCAACGATCTCACCCAGCTCGCCCGCCTCATCCGAGGCGCGTGCCGAGAGTGATTCAGCTCCGGCCATGCGACGTATCCCACGGCATCGCAATCACGATACTCGACACCGAGGTCCGCATCACGGGTCCCTTTTCAGATTGCCTGGTCGGTTCTTCAACGACCGTATTTGGTCCGAGCGGCCCCACGATGTTTGACCCAGGCAAGAAAGGCGTCAATGTTGTCTTCCGGCGAAGCCGTGAATGCGTAATCCTCAAGCTCCAAAGCCGCTCGACGCACGACGGCGGTTACGAAATTCTCCAACCCGTTGCGGTTGGAAGCCAGTCTCGAGTTTAACGTCGACCACGTGCCATGCAGGATTCGCGACCGATCGCGAACGACACTTTGCGCGAACTGCTTCGCCGTTGTGGTCGCGCCCTTCGTGAGAGGATCATCTGGCTTCAGGCCGTAAAAGGTCCCCAGTATCGTCAGCATGCGTGTTTGGCTTCCCGAGGCGCTCTCAGCGCCAAGTAAAACCTCCAAGGCGGTTTCGAGCTTGGCGACAGCAATTGAATCGAGCGGCTCAGCCAATGCCTCATGAAGCCAATAGGCAGCATCGCACCAAGCACGTTCCAGGTTAGGAAGACGAAAACTTCCAGCCGCGAACGATCGCACGCAGCTTCCAACTGCAGTGATCAACGGTTCGGTTTTTCGCAAAATGTCGGCGAGGGTACCTGTCCCAATGGAGAGCCCTGGCTCCATCTTCGTCCAGCCGGCATTGTAGTAACCGTCAGCCTCCGAGAGAGTCCGTTTCTCCGCCGCCCCGCGCCGCGCGTCTAGCCGGGACATAGTCCGCGTATCTAGAGCCGGAGCCGCCAGTTGCAGAGCAACGATTGCAAGGTCAACTGCGAGAGCGCCAATTTCTTCGGCGCGCTGATGCTCGCATCCCTGGATAGGTACGCAAGCAACCCAATTCGCGTGCGTGTCCTTCATCAGCTGCAGCATTCTGTCGAAACCATCACGCGACAAAATGTCCGCAGGGTCGCTCTGCGGGTAGAACTCACTACGCGTCGCCTCTTCAATAAAGATGAAGACGGCCGGCCCGATCGAGAAGCGAGGGGCTGACCAGGGTGAGATGACGCACGGTACGAAGATCCGACGAGGACTAGCCAGTTTTGCAAACCATGTCGCAAAATGCTCGTGGAGAACGGACACCTCTGGAGCACCAACAGATGCCGCATCGCGTCCAAGGTAGTTGTTGCCGAGGAAGTCGAAAAGTTCCGTCTGGAAGTTAGAGAAGGTCGTACCTCGTTCCATCGCGGGAAACTGGCTAATGATGGATTCCGATAGTTGTGTGAATGCCTCATGTCCGGACCGCAGGATCGCGACAAGTCCGTTTGCCTGGCGGTGCACGCGCCCAAGGCCTTCCGCGCGCAAAAAATCCTGGCTGATCGGACCGGAGGGCGATGGCTTCAAGATTAGGTTCCGAGCCAGCGTCCGAAGTAGTCCAACCTCCTCAGCGAATTGTGCACACACTGGCTTCCGTCCTCCCTCGCGTACATATAACGAGGTACCGTCCCTTTGAACGCTTCAAATTAAGGCCCATGACATGAACCCACAGAACATTCCAATCTTGGTTCCAGTGCGTTGTTGACTTAGCATGTCGCGCATCGATCTCTGTTACGTTTAGCTTCGTCTTCCTCTACTTTCGCTCTCATCATCTCAAGGTATTCGCGCGCCAATGAGTCTACTCGTTCCGAGGCGTCGGCCTGCAGAATTTTGCACGCGCAGATGAGAGCACCCACCAATCCGTAGCACCCCAAGCTCACCGTCTCCGCCAGCTCTTCTTCCTTTGGCTCTGGATCCAAATCGATATCGGTTATTTCCTTCCCGTCTTTCGATATAACATATCGATTGAGCGCGTGTATCGTCGGATGTGCGTCCGATGAAAGCAGATCGTAGAATACGTACGCGTCGCTCACCTGGGCATTCTTCGCGACTTGCTTCGGCGCGATCGACTTTGCCTTGTCCCATCCCTTATTCTCGCGCATCCATTGCCGAAGTTTTCCCTCATATTCGTCAGGAATTTCTCCAGTCGTGAAGAGCATTTGGCCGCTCGATCCTTTTTTATTTAGGTCGTGGCTAATCATCGCATGCCGGAATTTGTCAGGATTTTCAGCAAAACCAGCCGCCCAAAATTGATTCTCAAGGATGCAGCGGGCCACCACCCGCGCCTCAACAATTCGCTTCTCGCGGATCATGGCGAGCACACCGCGCATGTTCGACAGGCTTCGGGCAATGAGCGATACGACCATGAGCCGAATATCACCTTTATTATCATCATTCCTTTGAACTTCCGGCGCTGCGGAACCGCCGATTTCATAACCGAGGCGCAGCAGCTTATCCGCTAACGCGGTCCACGGTGTGAGACTGTCAACCACTGCCACTACCTTTCGCCTCCACACCATATGCTTGAACAAGCATGCCAATGGGCCGCCCGGTTGCGTACAGGCCTCACATAATCAGGCACGAGGACGGAAAGGTTATTAACAACGACTTGATGAGTAACGTCAACTATTAGATTCTCACCTTTCCGAGGTCGCCGCAGCAGCAGTTGTCCTCGTCGTTGACCTGAAATAAGCCGCCGCCCGCGCGATGCGCGAGCCGGCGCGGCGGATACCCGATCTCGAAAGCAACCCAAGCTCAGGTTTTTTCCGGCCTCCGCCCCGGCGGAGGTCCGTTCGTTTCCGCGGTGTTGAGAGGAAGAGGGCTGCCAGGAGCGAGGTGAGACCTGGCGGGTGAAGAGAGCGCGCTGCCGGGTCCATCCCGTCCCACGCTCCCGGAGACCTTCCCCATGACACCCATCGCTTCCGCTGCGGCCCAGGCCGCGGCAACCCTCCCGCTGTTCTCACCTTCTTCCTGTCCCGACACTGCCTCGTCCCTTCTTCAGGCTGCGACCACCCTCATGGAAGCGCTGGCCAAGGGCCAGGCGCTCGACGCCCACGCCCTGCGCGTGGCGATGGAAGCGGCCTTCGGCGCTTCCGATGCCGCCGGCGCCTGGGATTGGAAGCTCGCCTACGAGGCCGGCGAGGCGGCGCAGATCCTGTTCCTGCGCAAGTTCGGCCCCGCCATGCGCGTGCGCGCGGGATCACCTGCCGACTTCCTCGCCATGCTCGGCAAGCTCGCGGCGCTCGCGCCGTCGCAGACAAGGCGCTCGGAGGAATCGCAGGCCCTTCAGCAATTCTCGACGCCGATCGCGCTCGGCTTCGCCGCCGCGACGGCGGCTGCGATCACGTCCGTTGACCTGGTGCTGGAACCCTCGGCTGGGACCGGCTTGCTGGCGATCTTCGCCGAATTCGCCGGCGCACGGTTGGCGCTGAACGAATTCGCCGACACTCGCGCCGCTTTGCTCGACGCGCTGTTCCCGGCAACGCCGGTCAGCCGCTTCGATGGGGCGCATATTCACGATCACCTCGACGGCGGCATGCGCCCGACCGTGGTGCTGATGAACCCGCCTTTCTCGGCGGCGGTTCATGTCGAGGGTCGCGTCGCCGACGCCGCGCTCAGGCATATCTCGTCGGCGCTGGCGCGTCTCG
>Ga0206992_1133_pt1 | contig 15883 bp, 8 predicted proteins | sample Alteio_BWMinCont_6_FD_153267 | JGI IMG/M metagenome (GOLD analysis project Ga0206992, IMG submission 153267) | Enriched cells from forest soil in Barre Woods Harvard Forest LTER site, Petersham, Massachusetts, United States -... | ecosystem: Environmental > Terrestrial > Soil > Temperate forest >... | reverse complement strand
CCCTAAAGATTCGGGAAAGTTATCAAGATGATCCAGCACACCCAGCGTTTGGTAACCGGGATGAACTTACACGTCTACAGCGAGTAGCGCAGGAAGCGTCGGATGCTCTCACAGAAAAATTGACAAAGCAGGGAGTGCCTAAGTCTGAGATTGGCGACATAAAGAATCAGCTGACGGGACAAGCCGCAGACGCAGGGGCGGCCAAATCGCCCATCCCCGCCGGCGTGATGGAATTACCGGAAGCCAAAGCATACCAAGCAGCAACAGAAGCCGTACAGAATCAGACACGAATAATTGATCCGGCACACACAGGGTTTGAGGTTAATAAAGGTGAACTTCAAAGGCTGCACTTAGCGCAAGAAAAAGCGCAAGCGGCGCTCACGGAAAAATTGGCAACCCAGGGGCTAACGGAACCTGAGATTGCTAAAATAATGAAGGAAATTGCGAACCCACCCGCAGAGGCAGGGGCTAACGCAGCACCTGCAAGGCGTGATCCAGCTGATGATACTCGACGTAGTATGCGCATGACGAACGAATTGGACTTAGGCCAAGATGTAACATCTCCTCCGGGACGATCCGGTACGGCCACCATGGACGCACCTCCGCCTGCTCCAACACAGAGAGAAAATTTTGCCAATCGCGCTACTCAGGCTGCGATAGCGCTTGGTGTATCTCCCGAGAATGCGCAGGCAGGCACCGAAACAGCGCTTAAAGCGGGCGATCAGGATACACGTCATTACCACGATGTTGATCATTTTGCCACACTCGAAAAAGGCAGCGCACGTATAAATGGCATACTCACCGACCGAGGTGTAGACGCTGCCACGGCAAAGTTAGTAGAAAATGCATACAGCGTTGCTGCCCGCGATCATGACGTGGTGTATATGACTGCCGACGGCAAGATTCCACCCGATGTTGACGTAAGAATCAGCCAATATATCGAGCCCGCGAAAGATGGCGGTTACAAAATCAAGGATTCTGTCAAGGGCGAGAATATTGAAATCGCTATGAAGACCTTTGGCTACGAGCCAGGCCAGAAACTCAATCCTTACGCAGGCGCGAATGAATTTCTTAGCGCGGTAAATAGCCTGGAAGTGAATAATTCTATGCCCTCCAAGGCAAAGGTGATGGTAGCAGCGCTTCATGAAGCAACGATTCCTTTTGTCCACCCAGACTCGGTTAATGCGACGATGGCGCAGCGGGTCACTCCTCAGGGATTGCTCACTCCTCAGGAAACGAGGGCGCTTGGTTTAGCATCCGCTCATTTAGGCAATTTGGACGTCGATGGTTTTAAGGGCGATTCTAAAGAATTTCTACAAGGTACCGCTAAACTTTTACGTGAAGGCGGGGTTGATTTTAAAGACCCGGCAAGTGTTGCTAAGAAAGCCACCGCTCAAGCAGGCTTCTTTGAAGGAGTGCTGAAAGATATCAATGAAGGCAAACGGGCTATTTTGAGAGATTACGTTGATCCTAATGATTCGTCTATTCGCCTGATGACTCCAGGAGAATTAGGTGAGCAGAATGCGTTGACAAAAGCACAGATTGAAGGCAGCATTCGCGACATGCGCGCACTTGCCGCCGCGGCGGGTGAGGCCGCTGCGAATGGCATGCCGCTTACGGACGGTCCCAATGGCCCGTCAGTCTTGCAGAGGGCACAAGAGATAAGGAAAAATGTTGCACCTGAAGCAGTGGACGGCATGGCTACCGATGCCATAAAATATGCCAAAGGCGAAATGACTGCTAAAGATCTGCGCAATAGTAAAGCATATCAAAGTCTTTCCGTTGGCGACGAAGCTCGTTCCTCTACGTCGAGTAGTAACGGCAAGAGCCCGGCCGTTAAGCCCAAGAAAATCGGTGGCGATGGGGCGGCTAGCATACCGGAAGGGTCTAATTTAGACAATATCAAGTTTAGGGGTGATCAGAAGGTCGCCGCCGCTATAGATTCACCATCGGCGCCAAAACAGACTTCAACAGGGTTTTTAGGCAAATTGAGATCCCGTTTCAGCGGATCATCGGAAAATCAAACTTCCAGTACGGTAGCATCGGAAGGACAATCTGCTAGTGTTGCGCAGAATATTATTAGTGGGGTGAGTGCCGGAACCGATCTTATAAATATTATATCTGATCCTAATAGCGACCGTAGCTTAATTCGCGTGGGTGGTGATGTTGTACAGCTTACCTCCAGCGTTGCAGGACTTCGTGCGGATGGTATGCAATACAGTGCAGTAAATGCTCTAAAGAATGCAGGTAGTGCCGCTGAACAGGAAGCTGCTACAATCGCATTGAATAGGGCATCAGGTCTTGCCCGCGCTGGCGGGCTTGCTACCAGTACTATTATGGTACCACTTAGCATATACAAAGCTACCGACGCATTTCAGAAGGGTGAGTATTATGAAGGTAGTCAGCAAGTGGCAAATGCCACCAGCGGTACACTTTTGGCGGTCAGTATGGCGCTTGGCACAACCAGCAAAGTAGCCGCTGCCTGTGGGCCAGTAGGATTAATCATTGCTGTTGGTGCGGGCACCATAGATATTGGCGTTAAATCGGCACAAATCTACCAGATTGAACAGGAAACCGCTTCGATCAATAAGCTAAATCGTGAATTCGATGAGCGCCGTTTCACGCCTGGTATAACACAATCTTTTGTTGATAACGTCAACCAGCCGGGGCAGACACCCGGCGCTTTCCGCAGCACGATGCCTGCTACGGCTGAATATAAAAATCTCAGTGATTCCAGACAGGAATTGAGTAAAGCAGGTATCGCTCTTGAAGAAAAAAATCCTGATCCAAAAGCCTTACTCTCGGCTATTGATCAGCAAGTAAAAACATTGGAAGCAAAGAAAGCGGAATTATCTGAAGCATTTTCGAGTGAGCAAAAACCAACCATAAAAGAAAGAGGCGATGGAACTCGTGGATTGGGCGTTATTAGTGATCGCGAGCAAGTACAAACGCCGGAAGGTCGTAAGGAATTACTTCGTTATAATGCTGTAAATAATGCTCATTTTGGCGATCCAAAGCCATATGAACAAAAGGTGGATGCTGTCGCCAATGTCGATGACAGGTTGCGCGCGCTGAAAGCCGCTCGTCAGGAAATTACCGGCGATGATAAGGGTATGCTGAGAGAAGGCGTTCCCGCTTATGAGAAACGCTATGAATATGCGAAGCTGGCGCAGGAACTCAAACCAAAGCTGGGAGAATTGGAAAAAGAGGTTCAAACGGCTAGCGCAGCAGCGAAACAGAATGATGGTCTTAGAGACTCAGTAAATACGCAGCGCGACCATTATGAACAGGCATTCGGTACCAAAATTAATGACCATCCGGAATATACTCAGACAAATAATGTACTTCAGGAACTTAAAAAAGCACATAAAGCATCGCCGGACGATCCGGTGATACATGCCTCCATGCTAAAAACGGAAGCAAGCCTACTCAACATGGAAAAAGCTAATCTGAAATATGTACAGGCTAGCATTGCTACAGAAGTAGATAGCAAAGCCAAACAAGCCGGTAATATGTTGCGCGAACCCATGGCAGTTGCCTTTCGCGAAAAGTTATTGCAAGACCCTGTTCACGGCGAAAAGTTAGGCTGTCTGTTGCTAGAAGCAGTGAAGCAGCAAGGATACTTTAAAAGCGATTTGGCAAAAAAGCCGCCGCTTAGCAATGAAGATTTGATGTCGCAATATATCGACACAATAGCCGCCACGGGGAAATTTGCAGAGGCGCAAAAATATCTGCTGGATAAAAATCTGCAAATCCAACCAAACACACCCAAGTTACCTTTCCAGAATTTACCGAACGGACGCAACCCGTTTGAACCTGTCGGGTTGGACAAACAAGAACAGACCGGAAACTGGAAACAAGCGGACAATGGCGTTATGCAACTTAAACTAAATAATGAACACCTATCTGCCGCAAAAAATATTACCCTTACAAATCCTAATGCTCAGGATAATCAAAATACTGTACAAGCCCCTGTGGTACGTGTTGAAGGTGAGGCAGTGGTGAACAAAACCCAACGCTAACTTGTAAAACACATGACTTGATCTGACAGGACGGTTGTATTTAATGAACAACCAACCAAAGGAGTGCGTCAGATGAGTATCGAACATTGACATCCGTGCATGGCCTCGTAAAAAGTTTCAGACTCGCAGCTGGAGAAGCGTGGATTTCCATAGGTAAAAAGCATAAAAAAAATTGGAGACAATATTGATTTTCTATATTTATGCAAGCTTCAGGTTGCTATCGAATCATTGCGGAGAAAGTAACGCCTTAGAGTATCATTTATTACAGAGAATAGTGTGATTTTTCAGTCGGTTTAACTTACATCTACAATGATAACCATTCGATAATAAAAAATAATTTATGATCTACAAAACTTTAGCATTATTTAAGATTTTCTGTTTTATAATCAATCCAATATAACTTATATATGGATTATGATTGCATCTGTGGTTACTCAGGAATTTGCCCCCGAGCTGGTTGAAGTATTATCCAAGTTGCTGGATCAGATATTGGCGGAGCGCGTATCCTCTGTCAGGACTCATTAGGTGAGTCCATGGGTAAAGGCTTGCTGCGCTTGGCAAAGGGCGTACTGTCCTGAGGCATCGGCTTTAATGATATGAAGTTCGATTCAGAACGGATCACGCCCCCGCAACCAATATTTTCAATGGGTTAGCCAATCCGAAAAAGGCTTTCAAAAAATCCGGTAAGCAAGTGGTAAGCAAACGGCGCGATTTCGCGCATGGTCATTATGGCCTAGTCTTTCCTGATTTTTGAAATAATTAGCCTAGCGTCCCTGTTTATAGGCTTCGCATTATTACTTTTAAGTTTGGACAAAGTACTTGTGGGCATGGAAGGCGTAGCATTATGCATTGCCATATCTGCATCATTTCGCATCCGTCTAATAGCTTTGCGCTTTCTACTGGCTTTTCTACGTTCTGATTTAGCCTTAGCTTTCTCAGCATCACGTTGTTTGAGTTTTGCTCTGCTCTTTCGTATTGCAGCACGTATCGCCGCAACTTTTAACTTCATTTTGGCGCTTGTCATATTTTTATAGCCAATGCCGTTGATTTACGCATGATGCGTATACTATTGGTGCAATTGGCGATAATCAACAAATCATAATATGGCCGCCATTGCCCCGCAAATGGCCATTATACACGGGTAATGGATCGCCCCGGAAACACCACAAATGTCCGGCCATAAACGAGTGTCATCGCCCCATACACGCCGGCTACAGATAGACTCGATCAGACATCGTAAAATCCACCTTATAATGTTCAATAAATAATGAATTCGGGATTGCGTCATTGCATGATAAAGCGATGCGCGGTAAATTGGCATCAAGTCCTAACATGCACCAACAGGTTCGTTATGCTTGAGTCCTTTTTCATTTACGGCACGCTACCTCCCACGGTCGAAAAAGGCGCCTACCTGCTGCCTCTGGTCGTCCTCTCTTATGCGGTAGCATTTTTTGCATCCTATACAGCGTTGGCATTGGCGCAACAGCTGGTGAGCGCCAGGGGAAAATGGGAGAAGCGCCTGTTGCACTGGGGCGGTGCATTTGCGATGGGAGCCGGTATCTGGTCGATGCATTTTATCGGCATGCTGTCCTACAAAATGCGCATGAAGGTGGAATACGATCCCGCTTTGACGCTGCTTTCTATGCTGATTGCCATCGCCGTAGCATATGGCGTGCTGGCGATTATTGCCCGTACGCAGCTTTCCCAATGGAAAATACTAGTCAGCGCGGTACTGCTCGGCTTTGGCATTTGTGGCATGCATTATACCGGCATGGCGGCGATGCGCATGGATGCGAGCCTGCATTATACGTCCGGCTTTTTCTTCCTCTCGGTAGTGATTGCCATTGCCGCCTCAGTAGCGGCGTTGTGGATCACCTTTACCCTGGCGCGGCATAGCAGCCGCTATCGCTATCTGTTCCAGATCGGCGCAGCGCTCATTATGGGAGCGGCCATCTGCGGCATGCATTACACCGGCATGGCGGCGGCGGTATTCATTCCCTATGCCGATTGCCGTTACGATCCCAACCAGAATTTCGATATGCTGGCGCTGTCTATCGCCGGCATCACCAGTATTATTCTTGGATTAGCGCTGGTGGTGGGGTCGTATAAGAAAACGCAAACGGAATTTCTGCTGGCCAGTAGCGAAAGCAAGCTGCGCGCCATTATCGACAATGCCCTGGATGCCGTCATCGCGATGGATCAGGACGGCAACATCACCGAATGGAACCTGCAGGCGGAGGCCATTTTCGGCTGGTCATATCAGGAAGCGTTGGGTAGGCCACTGGCCGAGCTGATTATTCCGCCGAACTATCATGACGCACACCACCGGGGCATGCAGGCATTTCTAGCCACTGGTCGCGCGCCGATACTCAATAAGCGCATCGAGGTCACAGCGCTGAACCGAAGCGGCAAGGAATTTCCCGTTGAGCTGACGATCACTGGGCAAGAATTACCGGATAGCCACCATTTCACCGCCTTTATCCGCGACATCACCGGGCGCAAACTGGCGGAAGAAAAAACGGGGCTGCTGGCGGCGATTGTTGAATCATCCGACGACGCCATTATCAGCAAAACACTCGATGACACCATTAGTTCCTGGAACGCGGGTGCGGAGCATTTGTTCGGGTACAGTGCTGCCGAGGCTATCGGCCAGCACATCAACCTGATTATTCCGCAGGGGCGGCGGTATGAAGAGTATTATATCGTTGGCCAGCTGGATAAAGGTGAGCGCGTGCATCATTATGAAACGGTGCGTTTGGCCAAAGACGGACATCCCATCGATGTGTCGCTGACCGTATCGCCTATCCGTAATGCGGCTGGTAAAATCACCGGCGCTTCAAAAATTATTCACGACATCAGCGCCCGCAAGGAAACCGAAGCAAAACTGCTGCGTTATACCAAAGAACTGGAGCGCAGCAATCAGGAGCTAGACGATTTCGCCTATATTACTTCGCACGATCTCAAAGAGCCGCTCCGCGGCTTGTTCAATCATGCATCATTCCTCATCGAAGATTTCAAGGATAAACTCGGTGAAGAAGGAACGCAGCGGCTGCATCGTATGGCGTATTTGTCCAAACGCATGGAACATCTGGTCAATGATTTGCTCTATTTTTCGCGGCTGGGGCGCACCGATCTGGCCATTCAGGACACTGATCCAAACAAGATGATCCATGAGATTCAGCAGATGCTGGAAACATTTTTAAAAGAGCGCAACGCGCATATCGTCGTGCCTCGTCCCATGCCGAATATCGTGTGCGACAAGCCGAGAATCACTGAGGTATTCCGCAACCTCATCACCAATGCCGTAAAATATAATGATAAAAAAGAACGGCTCGTGGAAGTGGGATTTCTGGAAAATATTGAAACGCCTAATGGCATCGGGCATCATGTATTTTACGTCAAGGATAATGGTGTGGGCATTGCATCGGAATTTCATCAGGAGATTTTCCGCATCTTTAAACGGCTGCAAAATCCCGTAGGCGAAAAGGAATCCGGCACCGGGGCCGGGCTTACCTTTGTCAAGAAAATCGTCGAGCGCCATGGGGGGCGTATCTGGCTGGAATCGGAGCCGGGCAAAGGAACCACTTTTTATTTTACGGTAAATAAAGGAGGAAAACATGATGAACAACCCATCCACTGACCGCACATCACGGACCATCCTTCTTATCGAAGACAGCGAGGATGATTACGAAGCCACCATGCGAGCTTTTCGCAAGACAAATTTCCATAATCCTGTGCATTGGTGCCAATCCGGGCAGGCAGCGCTGGATTTTTTGCAACATGCGGCTGCGCCTGATACAAAACATCCGGGAATAATTTTGCTCGACCTCAATATGCCCGGCCTGGATGGGCGCAGAACGCTCCAGCATATTAAGGAAGATCAGGCGCTCAAGCGCATCCCCATTATCATCCTGACCACCTCCGGCGATGAGCGCGACGTAGCCGCGTGCTACCAGTTAGGCGCCAACACCTACATCCAAAAACCGATTGCGTTCGACGGACTGATTGAAGCTATCAAGCAGCTGAAGGAATATTGGTTCGAGATTGCGCTGTTACCGACAGATTAGTATCAAAAGCAAAAAAGACTTGCCTGACTATCTCTGGCAGCGGCTTGTTTACCCGTCCGTAGCTGTTCGCTGTCCAGTTTGAGCGTATAAGCTTCAGAGTTTTAGGTTAAATAATGTTATTATTGTTAATTACCGCTTGACTAAAATTTTCTTACGACTAATTTCTCCCCCTATTTCCTGACGTTTAATACAAATATACGTCTAGGGGGCGTAGCTCAGTTGGTAGAGCACTTGATTTGCATTCAAGATGTCGCAGGTTCGATTCCTGTCGCCTCCACCAGACCACTTTTTTCTCCTCGAAACCCTTGGAGAGCCTTGAAAACCAGCGCTGTTTCGGGTTTTCGAAAATTGTCATTGTAAACGTAAGACAAACGCTCGGGAAATACCATTTTCTGGACTAGGCGCTTACGGGTCAGGTCGCCAATACGCCATAGATGGAGTGGATTTGAGACCAAATGCAGGGCTTCCCCTAATGCCTGGTCGAAGCTGGGCTGGGTCATCGGGTTGCTTTCGAGCTTGGCTTCCAGTTCGGTTCTACGGTTATCCAGCTTCGATATTGCGTCATAAAGGGCATTTCTGACGGCTTTGTTAGGTGCATCCTTGAGTTGGACAGCATAATCCTCAATATCGTTATCGATAGAACGTAGCTCCTTTTCCCACTCTTTCTTTTTATTGTCATGTTGTGCAAGCTCGGTATCCCATGTGTCACGCATAATTGCTTTAGTGAACTCTAATATTTGAGGGGCAGGTTTCACAGAATCCAGCAATGCTTCAAATTGAGGATGAATAACATCACGCGAGATATTTTTATTTCTAAAGACACACTTATGGTTTCTACAGAAATAGTAAGCGTATTGTTGGCTCGACCAGCAACTGGTCATCGTTTTCCCACAGCCAGCACATTCAATTAAACCCCGTAACGGGAAGTCCTCATTACGCTTTCCATATTTCGGAGCATTTTTGCCATTGATGCGATCTTGAATCTTTTGGAACGTAGCAATCGATATAATAGGCTCATGCTGCCCTCTCCGACGAGAAATCTTCCAATCAGGGTGTTCTTTGGTAGCATATTCATTTTGGCCTCTTTTTCTTCACCAGGCGCGTATGGACGGCTTTACCATTCTCCACCTGCACGGTGATTTCGCCAAATTCGGTTTCTTGCAGTAAATCGACAATGCGCTGCGCGCCATCAACCTTTTTACTGGTATCGATGCGGGTAATATCGCCTTCCTTTAGCGATATATGAACCGCATCATGCGTTTCATCACGCATGGCGATAATCGAATCCATTTCGGCGCTGCTTAATCCAGAAAAGCTTGGCGGTTTGGCTTTGTAACTGCTTTTGCCAAGGATTTCACACCACAGCAGATTAAGGTTGATACGAATATAGGTTTGATAACCGGCTACAGCGTCCGTGAACTGGAGACAATCCGGCGCGGCGAGTTCGGCATGACCATCGTTAAACACAACCACAAACACCGGCTCGCGCTTTAAGCACATGCCGATAGCGGCTTCCAAATTGTGGCTTGGCTTATCGTCTATATAATTCAGTGAATTATAAGCTGCACGCAGCATCTCCAATGGTAACCCAAAACGACGTAGCTCGCGTAACACGCGCAGCCAAAGCAAATCCTTCAAAGAAAACTTACGCCAGTCGCTGCAGTTATCCTCCCGACCATCATCAAGCAAGCCCTGCGCTGTCCAATGATTGATAACGCGATATGTAACATCGCCGTCTTTCACGGTGAATTGTTTTTCGTTGACCTGGCGTCGCAGATTTTCCCGATTCATTTCATGCCACAGTTCTTCAAAGCGATCTGTAAACAGAATGCGGCTGAACTCTGCTTTGGGAATATCAATTTGGTCAGTATCGAGCTGGGGAGACATGAAATTACCTATAAGTGAACACGTGCGTATAATTTATATACGCCCTTGAAAGCTTACAGGCAAGTATAATTTATATCAGGTTGAGTTGATTCTGATTAGAAAACGGATTTTTGTAGGAAAAGTTGGCCATTGTGTCAAATAATGAAGATAACTGGGCGCGGCCTTCATTCTTATTTTTCTTAAGTTTAAATGCGCCCATCTCCAATAGTACACTGTTTCCAGGCGTACATGCCATGTCTTCATATTCCGCAACGAAAAGCGGCATATGTAATTTAAGAGCGGACTTTCCGGCTTCAATAGTGCCGCCCTTTTCTTGTGCTTCTATCACAATCATTGCTTTGCTTAGGGCAATGATTACCTGATTCCTATTCATGGCGCGATATGCTTGCCATATTTCATTGGGTTTAAATTGGCTAAGCACCAGCACCCTTGACCAATCCCATATATCCCGAAGGTCTTTCTTAACTCTGAAATGATCGATGCCTTCGGGAAGTACAATGATAGTTGCGCCACCAGATTTCAAAGCAGTGTAATGTGCCATCATGTCTACACCAGAGGCATATCCTGAGATGACCGTAGCATCACTTTTTGCTACTTGTTCAGCGCAATCTTTTGCAGTTTCCAATCCCTTTTCACTGGCGTTTCTAGAACCACAAAAACCCACCCCTGCTTTACCGAGCAAGGAAAGATTTCCCACAAAATACAGCTCTTCTGGAGTCTGCTTGTTTAGAATGGTTTTTAGGTTTTCAGGATAAGCAGCATCTTCAAGGCGTAACACCCCCTTTTCGATACCAGTAGTATCGTTCATGTCATGCTGTTTCTGTTTATATGCCAATGCAATCACCTGCCCCTCACAGCCTTATAATATAACAACTACAATAATTTGTCATTGATTACTTCGTGTCCGCGTTATCGTAAGGGCAAAAACATTAGCCGCTTTGCCATTTTCATATAGTTCGGTCGTGATGGCGTTCATTGTAGCTCCCGACCTATACAAATCATCAAAAAGCAAAATATTTTTACCTTGAACCGCTGATTTGTCTACCGCATGTAACCCGCTCAGAAGTTTTAATCTTTCATCAAGATCAAAAACGTTTTTTAATTGAGGTGTTTCGCGTGTTCTTGTCACGCAATTAGCCATAGGAATTTTGAGCTGTTGGCTGATCGCTTCCGCCATCATGATTACTGGCTGGAGTGTTCTTTGAGTCGAAGGCGGAACCGGCACTATAATATCAACATTTGGGCGCCATGTTTTCATAAGGGTTTCAACTGCATTTGCAATTTCAGCGACAGAATTTTTATCTTTATTATATTTCAGATTGTATAATAAATCTCCCATTTCCGAGCGCTTATTGTCAAATTGGAGATGGCCAAATTCATTATATCCAATCGGGGTGCTACTGAGAGTATGCACATCAAGTGCAAATCCCTCTCGCCATTTTCCAATTATCTGTCTTTGTTGAAAATTGGCCATATAAACACCTCTCCGAAAAACCACAACTTAACGATAAACGATAGAAATTATTACCTCATAGCAAACACACATACAATGCTCGCGTGTGAATGCTATGTGCATCTCAGCGCCAATACCACAGAATTTTGCGAAAATGCTGTTTTTGACCCTTCCGGAGCGCGCATAAGCGTGCATATGATATTATCATGAGACAGCTTGAACCATACCACGAATCATACAAACGGCTTTTATTTGCACCCGTTATCCGCGATATGCGCACAATGGCGATACATCTGGCATGGCGCAGCGAACGGCTGGGATTGTTTGAGCAGGCCAGAGAGATCAAGCGGATCGATAACCATCTCTTGTGGTTATTGGGGAAGGCGGCGAAATTCGATTTCATTGCTCAGGTGGCCAACGGTAATACTTTGCTGGTTGGAGAAGGTAACTTCAGCTTCGCTTTGAGCCTGGCAGAAAGAACGCAAATAAATCCTGCAAGGTTAACCGTTACCGCCTTTGAGACTGAAAGCAATCTCTCGCCAAACACGCGTGCGAATGCCAGAGAATTACGGCTTATGGGAGCAACTGTATTGTATGGTGTCGATGCAACAAATCTCACCGCCACGCTTGGCACGAGGCGGTTTGACAATATCATTTTCCAGTTTCCTCATGTGGGTAGTAGGGAACCGATTGAAGGGCATAATCCTAACTTCATCCTGGTGCGCGATTTCCTGATTAGCGCCTCATCTCAATTGGCGCGCGATGGAAAAGTCTTGATTTCAGCGGTAGACAACCCGCATTATCGTGGAGCTTTCCAATTCGATGATGCAGCGGATAGTGCTGGATTCCTGCCGCCACAGATGTATCGGTTTGATCCCGCCGCTTTTCCAGGATATGAACATAGGATGACGCATCAAAGTGGTAGCGCTCTTGATAATCATGATGAATTCAGCACTTGGGTATTTAGGTTAGCATAGGTAAGGCATGACCGCAGCTTTTACACAAATAGATTTTCTCAGCGAACAGCAAGCTGCTTTGCAACCGCCCATCGCTGGCCTTACCTATATTCCGGAATACATAAACCCAGGGAGTGAAGATGCTCTGATCCACACCATCGACCAGCAGCAGTGGCTTACCGACTTAAAGCGGCGCGTGCAGCATTATGGCTATCGTTATGATTACAAGGCTAGAAATGTCACAAAAGAATTGAAATTAGGCGTGGTACCGGAATGGTTATCGTCATATTGCTATCAGCTGCATGCTAAAGGTCTTTTCCCACACATACCTGACCAAGTAATCATCAACGAATATCAGCCAGGCCAAGGCATTGCCTCGCACATTGATTGCGTGCCGTGTTTTGAAGAAACGGTAGCGTCGCTCAGCCTTGGGTCACCTTGTATTATGGATTTTACGCAAAGCGAGACGCAGGAAAAAATATCCATATTATTGGAACCGCGCAGCTTGGTGTTGTTATCCGGTGATGCTCGCTATCGCTGGCAACATGCCATTGCCCATCGGAAAACAGATAGCCATAACGGTATAGCATTCCGGCGTGGCAGGCGAATATCACTCACGTTTAGAAATGTGATATTGGCGGAATAATCACCCCGCTACCTTGGTCTCTACATCCCCCGCCTTGAGCGCGTTCATGTAAGCGAGGATCAGGTCGCGAGTGAGGAAACGGCCATGTACGGCTTCATCATCTTTCTGGACGATGGGGAAGGTAGAGAGGATATAGGCGGCATCGTCGCGCGATAGGCCATAAAGCAGGAAAAACAGCGCATCGAGCCGCGCCATGCGATGGCGGCGGTCATCCTCGTCCCAGGCGAAAGGCTTGCCATCATAGCCCATATCGCGGGCGAAAGGTTGCATATCATGCGCCGTATAGGTCAGGCGCAGCACTTCGCGGCGGATCAGGTCGCCCACCGTTATGCCACCAAATTTTTCCTCAAATTTCTTCGGTGGAATAACCGGGAGCTGCTCGACAATATACCATGAAAGATGGTTCCCTTGCACTTTTTGGCGGGCAATATAATCGAAAGGAATTGCGTTGAGATTTGCCAGCAGTAGCGGGATATTTTTCTTGTAATCAGCAGCCTGCCCCGCATCCGATGGTAAAAGTACCGGGAATGGGTGGCCAGCTCCGAAGGCTGGAATCGCCGCAGCTATCATGGTGCGGTTATTGGTAACTGCTGTTACATCTTTGAAACCGATCACCCACTCTAGTTTGCCTAGCATGGGGCGAACATTATCTGCATTCACGAAATATTGCGGTGCTGGACTCCAGGCGGGATTTTTATGGTCTTCGTCAGAAGCAGACATAGGTTGGCCTGGGCGCTTCAGATTTTCTACATTCACTATTACGCTCGCAGCGCGATGGTCATATGCTTGCACCATTTTGCCTTCATAGAGCGGAACATATTCTTCTTTGCCTTTTTTCCATTGATTTCCATCAACTGGATAGCAGCCATTCTTTTCCAGCTCGGCGCGCGTGTGAAATTTGTCGGAATCGTTGGTCATATGGAACATGGTGAAATATTTTACTGGCCACACAAGGTCTTTCTCTTGGTGTGCCAGTACAGGAAGTTTCTCGTAAATACGCCGCGTGATTTCCGCATCGCGGCGTGTACGGAAGATTGGCGCAGTGCCGGTGTTTGGGTTAACGCGTGCAAAATCTTCTGCTGTTAACGGGAAACAACGTTCAGGATCAGCGAGTGTTGCTGTATCATGCAGGAAGAAAGCCAGTTCCGCATGGTCAAACGTTCGTTTATCGCCGCCAGCTACATAGACAGCAAATTTGAAGGATGCGTGAACATCTGGAAAAAAGGTTTTTTTATTCTCGAAATCGTAGAATCCTGCCAGTCTGCTGCCCGTGGCAATGGATTTAAAGAATTTTGCCGCAGGTTTATCGGATGCTATACCGGAAGGAATAACCAACCCAACCAGGCCATCGCGTTTTACCAGCCGCTGGGCGCGCTCGACGAACAGGGAATAGATGTTTATGTCACCTGCGGATAGCAGTGGATACTCGCCCTGAGTTCGTGAGACCCGCGCGGCAGCTTCTGCATTGGTGCTGGCTTTTTGCCATGCCTGCCATAATGGATTGCCTGATTTTTCTAACGCTGAAATCATTTTCTTCCGATCAGCGCCACGAGTCACCATTGCGATATCGGGTTTTCTGCTGGCAAACCATTCCACTTCGTAAAGCTTGATGGTATCCCACGGTGGGTTGCCGATCACGGCGTCGAAGCCGCCGGTTGGATGTGGGCTTTCCCATTGTTCCCATACGCCGGGGAAGGCGATTTCCCAGTGTATGAAATTTTCCTCAAGCGCCAACTCCTGCAAGCGGATAAGCCATTCCTTCACCTTTGCCGGTGTTTTTCCCGGCAATGCTGCTCCACCCACCAGTTTGATAGGATCGCCATACGCGCCATCCAGCAGCGCCTTGAAATGGCTAATGGATTCCTTGTCCTTCGGGTCTTGCCAGCGTGTGGCGTGTAGCAGCGAGAAAAATGCGCTGATAGGATGCGTTGCTTCGGCAATATCATGGAATTTACTGGCGGATTCCTTCACCTCCGAAATATCGGCATCGGTAATCTGCTCGATCATCGCCATGCCCTTGGCGGTTTGCTTGGCTTTGGCCACTTCCTGGCCGATGAATAGTGGCGTGGAATGTTTGCGCACATAATCGTCTGCGCCATGCACAAATTCGCCAAACAATGAATCGCCGCAGCGCAGATGGTGGTCAAGAAACGACAGTGGTGCGCCGACGGTGAAGGTATGCAGCCATAGCGATACTTTTGCCAGCTCTACCGCCATCGGGTTCTTATCTACGCCATAAATGCAGCGCTTGAGGATCATACGGCGGATAATATGCCGGTCATCAAGCTGCTCATCTTCCACCGCCCAGCGATGGGTGGTGGCTTGTTCTTTGATACGAGTGCGAATGGTTTGAATGCGCGCGGCAAGCGGGGAATGGTAATGCGCATCATCATCCGCCCAGTCCACCAGCTTTTCGGCTTCGGCCATCGCTTCCAGAATGCGGTCGGCCAGGTAATCCACCAATGACACAAGAAAATGCCCGCTGCCCATTGCCGGATCACAGATGCGCAGCTCCAGCATGTGCGTGGCTGGATCAAGGGTTTTCAATTCCTTAAGGCGCTCCGCTTTCGGCGTGCGCTTGCTACCCAGTTCGTCGCTTTTGCTTCTGAACGTCGCCAGTTTTTCATCGAGCAGGATACCCACCGCTTTTTCCAGCACCAGCCGCACCAGCGGTTCCGGCGTGTAATAACTGCCGGTGGTTTTGCGAGCGAATATGTTGGGTTCTACCGTGATATCGCCATCTTTTGCGCTCAGCTCAAATTCCAGCAACCGCTCGTAAATCGAGCCAAGCTGCTGGACTGACAAATCACGGTAATTGATCCATTTGCGCCTGCCTTCTTCATTCCGGCGCG
>Ga0206992_1132_pt1 | contig 15927 bp, 21 predicted proteins | sample Alteio_BWMinCont_6_FD_153267 | JGI IMG/M metagenome (GOLD analysis project Ga0206992, IMG submission 153267) | Enriched cells from forest soil in Barre Woods Harvard Forest LTER site, Petersham, Massachusetts, United States -... | ecosystem: Environmental > Terrestrial > Soil > Temperate forest >... | reverse complement strand
TCTTTTGAATTATTCCGGTTCGGGAAACCATAATTCCGAGCTTTGGATGCTATTGGCCGGGCTGCCCAACTATTTCTTCCCCTATAGCTATTATGCTTACCATCTGTGGGTTGCCCTGCTGGGTACGACAGGCGTCATCGCGTTTTATTTCATCGTGACCGCATTATCGGGAAAAGCATTTAGCACAGCCGAGCGCATTTTACTGACGGCGCTTTTTGCGTTTCATCCGTCGCTTTTTGCCAATCAGGTGCGCGTTACGCTCGATACCGGGTTGTTGTTATTCTGGGTTTGGTATCTGCTTGCGCTGCTTAAGGAAAGAACTGCATTAGCGGCCATTGCCGGATGTTTCCTGTTGTTATCCAAGGAGCCGGCGATAGGGCACTTGCCCATTTTATTTATATTCTGCGCGCTGCTGAAACCAAGGGAATCGCAGGTGGTGTGGGCGAAGCGGCATGCCATGGCGATTGCAGTTCCCTTGGCCATGCTGGCGTTATTCCTGATATATAAAACGGCGTTTCGCAGTGAAATGCTGTTCTTTCAGGGATTCTTACAAAAATCCTCCGACCTGATTTTCATATTGCCCGATAGCACGCTGGTGAATTATGCGCTCATGGTGTTTGTGCTTAATTTCAATTGGGTTTTGACATTGCTTTGCCTAATGCTCACCGCCCTTTGGTGGCGTCAGTCCAAAGCGGACTATTGGCCGCGTTACCGGGGGCAAATAATCGCGTTCGCATGGCTGTTTGCAAGCACGCTGTGCGTGGTGATTGGGGTGCGGCATTGGGCGCATGTGCGGTATGTGCTGCCGGTATTTCCGGCGATGCTATTATATTTCGCCTATCTGCTGCCGGTGATATCTAAAACAGCGCGGATAGCGCTCTTGCTCGCATTGCTTGCTGTGTTCGGATGGCAGAATTTTCGCTCCGTTGATCCGGTGAGCAACGCCGTATTCTGTACCACGAAATTCGGAGAGCATAGTGTGCTTAATATCCAGACAAATAAGGTGTGCGGGCTCTATGAAGATATCCCGTGGCTCGGGCGGGATGGATGGATTTATAATCTGGAGTTTACGAAAGTATCGCTATTGATGGGCGATATCATGAAGGATGTGCGCCCGGACGCGAACACGGTTTTTGCCGTGCCGGAAATGTTCAGCTGGGAATTGTTCACCGGCCTGGACGCACATTACGATCAGACCTTTGCCCGCGATGCCATTAAGCCGAAAATACTTCCGATCGGTTCGATTGACGATCCGCAATTGCTGAAGAATCTTCCGGACACGCTCTATTACATAGAATTTCCCACGGACAATATCGCGGCCTACCGGCAGTTTTTTGCGGCGCATTATGCCCAAACGACAGAAAAACGATATGACAGCGATGGCTATCAACTCACACTATTACGCTATGAACATAAAGTGAGCGAGTAATTGTTATGCCCAAAATCATCTTCTCGCGGCCAAAATTTCGTATAGCGGAATTCGATGCCGATGAGTTGCAGTTCGAACGTCAGGAAGGCGGGTTATTGCTCACCGCCAGCGGGGCGATGGTAGCGCAGGATACGAATGCGGTGGAAGAACTGATGCAGGGGAATGCCACCTGCCATGTCGCTATTATCAAAGGCGATGAAACCGTTATCGATCAGCCGTTTCAGGTGACAGTGTTTGCCTTCGAAGCGGATCAGATCGCCGTTCTTCTTACGTAAGAACATAAGCTTAATCAAATTTGACAATTATTAATAAATAGTTTACAGTTACATGTTTTCGCCTTTTTGTGCTAGACACTTCTCTAGCGCGGCCAGGCTAGAGAGGTTATTTACGTATGGCCTCTGGAGAGCTAAAATGCTCGAATGGCTGCAGCAACATGTGTTGGTCAGTCTGCTCACTGCAAGTGGGGTAAGTACCGTTGGAGGTATCGTTGGCCTGTATGTATGCCAGTATATTTCGTTACGATTGTTAGGAGGCAAGCATTCTGACCGTAATTGGGATCAAAAGGCACGTCGCACAGGTGATCCGAACGTCGTGTATTTCGGCGGTCAGTCGACCGTCGATGAAACACTCGCAAAAGAGGGGGGATCGCAAACTACCTATTATAGGTGGGTACATCGATACACCGATATTGTGAGTGACGGAGTCAAGTACTGCTTTGAGCAGTCCGGTGTCATGATACTGGGGGGCTACAAGGGGTGGCCAGCACAGAGAGTGCCGAGCAATCAGGTGCTGGCGGAGACTTGGACCGAACCACAGTATGGTATGGGATTGGAAGAAAGAAAAGATGGAGAAACCATCTACTATGTTCCGGTTCCTATGGCAGATATCTACAGGCCTGAACTGAGTGTCAGATTATCTGACCTCAAAATACCATCGCCGCCTCCGGCTGATCTGTTGGTAGGGCGTCAATGAAAACAAAAAAGTCCCGGTACACAATGTACCGGGCTTTTTTTTATGCGCAAATTCGGAAAAATAATGAAGCGGGCATTTACTCCATGAACTGCCCGCCGTTGATCGACATCGTCTCACCGGTGATGAACGAGGCCTGATCGTCGGCGAGGAATAGTACGGCGCGGGCGACTTCTTCGGGTTCGCCGAGGCGACCGACGGGAATGCCGGAGAGAATGATTTTCATCACCTCTTCCTTGATGGCTTTGACCATGTCGGTGGCGATATAGCCCGGTGCGATGGCGTTGACGGTGATGCCGCGCGCGGCGGTTTCGCGGGCGAGGGCTTTGGTGAAACCAAAGATACCGGCTTTGGCGGCGGAGTAGTTGGTCTGGCCGAACTGACCGAGCTGGCCGTTCATCGAGCTGATATTGATGATGCGGCCGAATTTATTTTCGCGCATGGAATCGAGTACGGCGCGCGACATGTTGAACACCGAGGTCAGATTGGTGTCGATGACGGCGTCCCATCCATCCTTGCCCATTTTATGCATAGCGGCGTCGCGAGTGATACCGGCATTGTTGATTAGAATATCGATCGGGCCGCTGAGATCGTTCGTAACCATTTTCGCGCCTTCCTGGCAGGCTTCGAAATTGCCGATATCCCATTTGTACGTGGCGATGCCAGTGACTTTGGCGAATTCTTTTGCCGCGCCATCATTGCTGGCGTAGCTCGCGGCGACTTTGTAGCCGGCGTTTTTGAGGGACAGCGAAATAGCGGCGCCGATGCCGCGGGTTCCGCCGGTGACGAGTGCGATTCTTTGGGTCATGTATTCTCCTTTGATAAAAGTGGCGTGGTGACGCGGTGGCAAGGTGGCATGGTGAATCAGTTAAGTAATGATTTTTGTAAGGCCGATAGCATCCGGTTAATGCTTGCGCACATGCTGCAAATATCTTGATAGGACGAGGCATCGCAATATTTGCGCCGATAGGCAATCTCGATTTGTGTTTCCACTTCGGCGACTGAACCTCGCGCAATGTATAGAAATTGGATAAGTTCTTTGGTGCCATTTCTGGCGCTGCCCTCGGCTATGTTGGACGCAATGGAAACGGCGCATCGGCGAAGTTGACTGGAAAGTCCAAATTTCTCTTCGGAGGGAAACTGTAAAGTAACGTCATATATTTTGTCGGCCATATCCATGGCTAATTTCCATACTTCCAGATCACGAAAACTTTTTACTTTCACCCTGCCACCCCGTCACTTTACCACCGTGCCACTGTCACGCTTCACGTGACACACACATCGCCACGCCCATGCCGCCGCCGATGCACAGCGTCGCCAAACCTTTTTTGGCGTCGCGCTTGTTCATTTCATAGAGCAATCCGGTAAGCACCCGTGCGCCCGATGCGCCGACGGGATGGCCAATCGCGATAGCGCCGCCATTGACGTTGACTTTCGCCATATCCCAGCCCATTTCGCGGTTGACGGCGATGGCTTGGGCGGCGAAGGCTTCGTTGGCTTCGATCAAATCCAAATCCTGATGTTTCCATCCGGCTTTTTCCAGCGCTTTGCGGCTGGCGTAGATCGGGCCGATGCCCATGATGGCGGGATCGACGCCGGCATGCGCCCATGATTTGATGGTAGCCAACGGTTTCAGGCCGCGCTTGTCGGCGTCTTTGCGCGTCATCAGCATAACGGCGGCAGCGCCATCGTTGATGCCTGATGCATTACCGGCAGTGACGGTGCCTTCTTTATCGAAAGCGGGGCGTAATTTCGCCAGGCCTTCGATGGTGGTTTCAGCGCGCGGGCCTTCGTCATTTTCAACGGTGACGTCGCCTTTTTTACTGGAAATCACGATGGGGATGATCTGGTCTTTGAACGTTCCGGCCTTGATAGCGGCAGAAGCCTTCAACTGCGACTGCAGCGCGAATTCGTCCTGATCCTGACGGGTGATGGAGAATTTCTTGGCGACGTTTTCCGCTGTGACGCCCATATGGACGTTGAGGAACGGATCGACCAGTGCGTCATACAGCATGGTATCCACCATCGTCGCCGGGCCCATTTTAACGCCGGTGCGAAGTGGAATCGCGTGCGGGGCTTGCGACATACTTTCCTGCCCGCCAGCGAGCACGATGCTGCTGTCGCCATTTCTGATCGCCTGATAGCCAAGGCATACGGCGCGAAGGCCGGAGCCGCAAAGCTGGTTCATGCCCCATGCCGGAGTTTCTTTCGGAATCCCTGCATCGAGCGAGGCGCGACGAGCTGGGTTCGGTCCGCAATGGGCGGTGAGAATCTGGCCGAGAATAACTTCCGAAATATCTTCGCCTTTGACGTTCGTGCGCTTGAGTAATTCTTTCAACACCGCTTCACCGAGCTTATGCGCGGGGAGGGTGGATAGCGAGCCGTTGAAAGAACCAACGGGCGTGCGGACGGCGGATACGATAACTACATCATTTTCGGAAGTCATAGAGTGCTCCATTAATTACTTCCCCCTCTCCCGGCGGGAGAGGGCCGGGGTGAGGGCTCTGGATACATTAGAAGTAAGGGCCCTCACCCTAACCCTCTCCCGAGGGGAGAGGGGAAATATTGCAGAAGTCCTGTATGTAGGTAGGCGCAGTGCGATTGTCTAGTTAATTCGCCATAAAAATGGCGGCCATGCTGCGTTGCAGCAAGGAAGTCGTCAGTCTCTAGTCTCCAGTTGTTAGTAAAAACACAACTGGAGACTGGTGACTAGGGACTGGCGACTCTTAAGCCGCTTTCTCATCCTGCATATTCAAATCCGGAATCCACGGCTGGCCGGGGATGACGTCCTGACGGCCGATGGAGACGTAGTGGAAACCGTTTTCCATCATGTCCTGACGCTTGTAGATATTGCGTAAATCGACGACTAGCGGGGTGCGCAACAGCGTCTTGACCTTCTTCAAGTCGAGGCTGCGGAATTCGTTCCATTCGGTGATGATGACGAGCGCGTCGGCTTGCTCCATGGCGCTGTAGGCATTGTCGCACCAGGCGATTGCGCCGGTGAGCATTTTGGCGGCTTCTTTCATGCCATGCGGATCGTATGCGCGGATATTTGCTCCGGCTTTGAGGAGTTCGGGCACGATCACAAGGCTTGCGCCCTCGCGCATATCGTCCGTGCCGGGCTTGAAGGTGAGGCCGAGCACGGCGATGGTTTTGCCCTGTACCGAACCTCCGGCTGCGGCGATGATTTTTTCCGCCATGTGCAATTTGCGGTTGCCGTTGCTGCGAATGGTCGCTTCGACGATGGAGATATTGCAGCCGACGCCACGCGCCATCTGTTGCAATGCCATCGTGTCTTTGGGGAAGCACGATCCGCCATAGCCGGGGCCGGGCTGGAGGAATTTTTCGCCGATGCGGTAATCCATGCCTACGCCTTTGGCGACGTCGCGGATATTCGCGCCGGTTTTTTCGCAGAAATCGGCGATTTCGTTGATAAGCGCAATGCGCACGGCGAGCATGGAGTTGGTCACGTATTTGATCGTCTCGGCGCTCTCAAACGTGGTGAAAAATAATTTTGCGCCGTTGAGGCAGATGGGTTCGTAAAGCTTGGTAATCATGTCGCACGCGCGCTTGGAATCGACACCGGCGACGATGCGCTCCGGCGACATGAAATCCTCAATCGCCGCGCCTTCGCGCAAAAATTCCGGGTTGGAGGCGACATCGAAATCAGCGTCAGGATTCATCTCTGAAATGATCTTCACCAGCTTGCGGTTGGTTCCCACCGGAACGGTCGATTTAGTGACGACCAGCGTGTAATTTTTAAGTGATTTGGCAATTTCCTTGGTGGCGGCATTGAGTGCAGTCATATCCGGCATGCCATCCGTCTCGTTTTGCGGTGTGCCCACTGCGATAAAGACGATATCCGCTTGCCCGACTGCCTGCGCCAGATCGGTAGAAAACGACAGGCGCGCCGCCTTGCGGTTATTGGCCACCAGCTTATCGAGGCCCGGCTCGAAAATGGGCATGATTTCCTGCTGGAGCTTGGCGATTTTATCGGCATCGCGATCGACGCAGGTGACGTGAAATCCATATTCGGAAAGGCATACGCCGGTGACCAGGCCGACATAACCGGTGCCAATGACTGCTATTTGCATAGTTTAGTTCTCCATCCCCGCCCGTTTGTACACTTCATCAAGCTCTGCTTTCACCCGCCCGCGTATCTCATCACGCTCAAGAGCATAAGCGACATTGGCCGCGACAAATCCGACCAGCGAACCGCAATCGTAGCGCACCCCGTCAAAGCGATAGCCGTGTACGCCTTTTTCCACCATGGCATTGATCGCGTCGGTGAGTTGAATTTCACCGCCCGCGCCGGGTTTTTGCTTGTCCAGGATGCTGAAGATTTCCGGCTGCAGAATATAGCGGCCGATGATGGAAAGGGTGGACGGTGCATCGGCGGGGGCGGGTTTTTCCACCAGTCCCTTGGCTTTGACCAGGCGTTTATCCTGAGTGGTTTTATCGATATCGATGATGCCGTAGCTCCCGGTTTTTTCGCGTGGTATATCCATAACGCCTAATATATTGCCGCCTACATCGCCATATGCATCCACCATCTGCTTCATGCAGGCTATTTTTGACAGCACCATATCGTCAGCCAGGATGACGGCGAAAGGCTCGTCGCCGATCAAATGGCGGGCGCACCAGACGGCATGGCCCAGTCCCATCGGCTCTTGCTGCCGGGTGAAAGAGACATTCCCGGCTTCCGGCAGCCAGTCGCTGGTCAGTTCCAGTTCTCTTTTCTTATTCTTATTGCTTAAGGCGGTTTGCAGCTCATAGGAATGGTCGAAATGATCTTCGATAGCGTGCTTATTGCGCCCGGTGACAAAAATAAATTGCTCGATCCCGGCGGCCTTAGCTTCCTCAAAAGCGTAATGAATCAATGGTTTATCAACCACAGGCAACATTTCCTTCGGCATGGATTTGGTGGCGGGAAGGAAGCGCGTGCCGAGGCCTCCGACGGGGAATATGGCTTTGCGGACTTTCAGGCGTGATTTGGTTTGTGGCATAGGTTTCAAATTGTTACTAGGAGTGCAGCAGTTAAAAGCAAATGGACGAAAAGTCAAAAGTTTTATGGGGTTATACCAGTCAAAATGGTAAATTCATTAAAATTTATTATGGATTATTATGGATTTGTTTACGCAATCTTGGTATAGTGCCTTATCCAACACTTAGATTAGGAGAAGTCAAATGGCAAAGCTTATTAAAAATGAAGGACCTGGGGCGCTTAAGAAAATTGTTGTTTATAGCCCATCTTCGCCAGATAGTGATGGCCTCATAATATTAAATACTGATAAGCATGATAAAAACGTTCCAGAATTAGAAGATATGCTGCGTGCAGGCGGGCTAGATATTGTTAAAAGCGACGTAAGCTGGACCAGTGAGGATGGTGGAGAAGCGAGCATCTACTATCGTGGTACTTTGCAGGATGCAATTAAAGCAGTAACAAGCGATCCTTTTTTAGCTACAGCTGGGAATTTAAGAGAGGTTACCCCCGGAGAGCGCATGGGCGTTAAATTAAAGGGCGAAGCTTCCCCCCAGCGTTGGTAGCAGCCTTCCGATAGTTTTCCCTTGACAGGGGGCGCTCTGTGACTATGTTACTCGCCTCTTAGAATCATAAGGATAATGGTCATGGCCAAGAAAAATATCGTTTTAATCAAATTGCTCAGCTCCGCCGACACGGGATTTTACTATGTTGCGAAGAAAAACCCTAAGCAGCACACCGAAAAGCTGAAATTCAAGAAATACGACCCCGTCGTTCGTAAGCACGTAGTGTTCAACGAAGCCAAGATTAAGTAAGTAGCTTTATGGCTCAAGCCATGACTACGCCTGCTAAACCACCGGCTAATACTAATCAGGATAGCACCGACGCCTCCACCCAGGCTCCTGGCGATCAGGTTCCTTATGAGCTGTCCACCGATAAGATGATGACGGACATGGCCTTCATCATGTGCACGTTTTTCTTTATTTTCTATTTCATGCTCATCCGCCCGCAGCAAAGGCGCGTAAAAACCCATAACGATCTGATGAAAGCCCTGCAAAAGGGTAATAAAGTCATGACGACGGGCGGGATTATCGGCACGATCAGCAAATTTGAAGGCGACGATGTCGTGGTGCTCGAAATCGCGCAAGGCGTCAAAATCCGCTTAAGCCGCTCGGCAGTTTCCGAAGTGGTGGCGGATAAGTCGCTGGGTGAGAGTGCCAACGATAATTGAGGTTGTGGGTTATAGGGGATAGGTTATGGGGGAAGTGGTAGAATTACCGAAGGTAAAAAACTACCGTGACCTGCTGGTTTGGAAGCAGGGGATTGAGTTGGTAAAGCTCATATATAAAATCACCCAGCAATTTCCCAAAGAAGAAATCTATGGATTGACCTCGCAAATCCGCCGTAGCGCCGTTTCTATCCCATCCAATATCGCAGAAGGCCATGCCCGTGATTCACTCAAGGAATATATTCAATTTTTATCGGTTGCTGCCGGATCGCTTGCGGAATTGCAGACGCAATTGGTCATTGCAAAAGAATTGGCGATGGGGCAAGTTGAATTGATTGAAACAGCAGAAAAGTTAGCCGAAAGCACACTGAAAATGATGCGTAGCCTACAACGCGCCTTAAAGAATAAATTATCCTAACCCCACAACCCATTCCCTATAACCCATCACCTCCCTTATGCTCTATTTCGCCCGTTGGAAAACCATCCTCATTACCGGTTCTTGCCTGCTCTTCGTCCTATTGGCGATTCCCAGTTTCTTAAGCGAATCCACCCGTAATGCCCTGCCGGACTGGCTTCCCAAACATGCGGTGAATCTCGGACTCGATCTGCAAGGTGGTTCGCAATTACTGCTGGAAGTGGATTTCGATGCTTATATGCATGAGCAGCTCACTAATCTTACGGATGAAATCCGCGCCAAGTTCCGCGAGCAGAAAATCGGCTATCGCGGTTTGGCTTTAAGTGATGGCAAAATACAATTTTCACTGCGCGACGATAATGCGGCGGATATCGAAAAAGTCCTGCACGAGTTGAATCCCGACCTCACGGTGGATAAGATTGATGCACAGAATTACAGCGTCACTTTCAACGATAAATGGCAGAAAACCAGCCGCCAGCAGATTATCGAGCAATCGCTGGAAATCGTAAGCCGCCGCGTCAATGAATCGGGTACGAAAGAGCCGATCATCCAGCGCCAGGGTGACACGCGCATATTGCTGCAAGTACCGGGTCTGGCCGATCCGGAGCATTTGAAGAATCTGCTTGGCCGCACGGCCAAAATGACATTTCATATGGTGGACGAATCGGTACGCCCCGAGGATATCGAGCGCGGATTAGTGCCGCCGGGGACGATGATCGTTTCTTCCGACGAACATAATACGCATGGCGGCAGCGGCAGGAAATACGCGCTTTACTCGCATGTCGAGCTTTCCGGCGATATGCTGGTCGATGCGCACACCACCTTTGATAATCAAAATAATGAGCCGATCGTCGCTTTTCGTTTCAACAGCAGCGGGGCACGCAAATTCGCCGATATTACCTCGCAAAATGTCGGCAAGCTCTTTGCCATTGTGCTGGATAATAAAGTCATCACCGCGCCGGTCATCCGCTCGCCCATTCTTGGCGGTAGCGGCGTCATCAGCGGCGGATTTACCGTGGAATCGGGCAATGATTTGTCGCTATTACTGCGGGCTGGGGCGTTACCCGCGCCGCTTAAAATCATCGAAGAGCGCTCCGTCGGCCCAAGCTTAGGCGCCGATTCGATTGCTGCCGGGACAAAGGCGTCGGTTATCGGCATCGGGCTGGTGGTGGTGTTTATGGTGGTGTTTTACGGATTATTTGGCGTCTTTGCCGATATCGCCATGATTGTTAACGCTTTTATGACCTTGTCATTACTCTCGCTGTTCGAGGCGACACTGACCTTGCCCGGTATCGCCGGTATCGTGCTGACGGTGGGTATGGCCGTGGATGCTAACGTATTGATTTATGAACGTATGCGCGAGGAAACCCGCAACGGCAAACCGGTCTATTCGGCGATCGAGGATGGGTTCCGCCTGGCCTTTGGAACCATTTTCGATAGCCATGTCACGACCTTAGTGGCCGCGCTGCTGCTTTACCAATTCGGCACCGGCACGGTAAAAGGCTTTGCTGTAACCCTGGCAATTGGTATAATATGTTCACTCTATACGGCTGTGTTAGTTACCCGACTTATGGTGGTGACGTGGCTGCATAAGACGAAGCCGAAGAAGCTGCCTATGTAATTCATTATAGGATAAAAATGGCGCATTTAGATAAATTGCTGGCGAGCGCCAAGGATGCTACCGAGCGCGCCATCATTGCGGCAGAATTATCCAGTCCGCTACCTAAGGTAGGCAATTGTCATGTAGAAGCCCATGAGTGCGACTGGATAGATAACAGGAAGTCGCAACTTAGAAAAAATTATGTACCGGATAAAAGCTTGCATTGGACAAATTACCCCATAAATGATCCTCACAAACCTGTTAAGGTACGATTCGTAGACATCACTACATTGCTACCGGAGTGTGCACGCTTTGTCCCAAGCCCTACCAAGGGATTATCCCCGGAAGATGAAAAAGAAATCGATGGGGTGCTTTGGCCTATGGTTGATAAACTTTTTTCAACAGGCTGCGAAGTCGCAGTGCATTTTCACGACTCTGAAAAGGAAGGTGGAGAAAAAGTCAGGCAAACATGCCTGATAATGCCCATCAATAAATTGGTCAAAGACCAGCGTGGAAAAATTCATCCTGAACGTGACACAAAAGGTACTGCGCTGTTCACAAACTATATAACGGGCCGGAAGTTAGCCAATGTTGACGAAGTCCGGGAAGGCTTTAATGAAGGCGAGCCCCTGCCAAAATTGGGATTTTTTGCGGTGCCAGCTCATCAGATCGATAAAATAACTTCTGATATGCCACTTAAGGACGTGGATAATCTGCACTGGGTGGAAGATTGTCATAAACAGCCTAATTCACCCGTTATCTGTCGTTTGATTTGTATGGCAGATATTACAGAAAAAAAATACTCTGCACGGGAAGTGCAGCAAATATGCAAAGAGTTGCGCCAGCAGGGTTGCAATGCGATCACCTATTTGCATCATTCTACTTCAAAAGGTAGGCAACTGGAAGATGAGGTGTGTTTGGGCGTGCCATCTTTAAAATTGGTGAGAGATGGCCAGGATCAAGTAGTCATGGAACCAGATAACGATAGCGTGCTTAAATTTATAGCTTATATTGTTAAGCATAAATTTGCCACGGCAAAGGAAGTAATGCTGGAACTTAACCCGCCTTATATGCCGGGTAATAGGGTATGGAAAAGACTTGATAAATTAGCAAACGCCGAGGGAATCGGTAGAGGATAAGGCACCCATGGACATCACCCCGCTCGCTCCCAAAGGCTCGCAAGTCATCACCGGCTATGGCAATGGCCAGTTTAAAATTTCCGGGCAGGTCTATACCACGCCCATCCTGGTGTTTCCCGATCGCGTGACGGTGTGGGATGTGAAGCCCAACGTGGCGATATCGCTCGAAAACCTGAATGTCGTTCTGGAAGAAGAGGGCTTTGTCGATCTGCTACTCATCGGCTGCGGCAAAAGCCAGCAGGTACTGCCGCCGAAAATCCGTATTGCGCTTAAGGAAGCCGGCATTGGGCTTGAAGTGATGGATACGGGCGCGGCGGTGCGGACGTATAACGTGTTGCTAGCCGAAGGGCGCAGAGTGGCTGCGGCGTTGATTGCAGTTTAGTCACCAGTCTCGAGTCGTTAGTCTCCAGTAAAATAAAGCTGGAGACTGGTGACTAACGACTGGGGACCGTATTATCCCAGATTCTTCTCCACAAAATCCCAGTTCACCAGCTTGTCTAAGAAGGTGGTGATGTAATCCGGGCGGCGATTTTGGTAGTCGAGATAGTAGGCGTGTTCCCATACGTCCATGGTGAGCAGGGCTTTCTGGCCATGCGCCATCGGCAGGTCGGCATTGCCGGTTTTGGTGACTTTGAGTGTGCTGCCATCGAGCACCAGCCATGCCCAGCCGCTGCCGAACTGAGTTGCACCCGCCGTTTTGAACGCTTCCTTGAATTTATCGAAGCTACCGAAATCCTTGTCGATGCGCTTGGCGATTTCGCCTTTTGGAACGCCGCCGCCGTTGGGTTTCATCGAGTTCCAGTAAAATGTATGGTTCCATACCTGCGCGGCATTGTTAAAAATGCCTGCCTTGGCAGGATCTTTCGCCGAATCTTTGATGACTTCTTCGAGCGTAGCGCCGGCCAGCGGTGTATCTTTCACCAGCTTATTGAGGTTATCGACATAGGCCTGATGATGCTTGCCATAATGATATGACAGCGTATTGGCGCTGATATAGGGCTCAAGCGCATTTTGTGCGTAGGGCAGGGCGGGAAGGGTGAAAGTCATGGGCGATTCCTGTTTGGCTGCTTGTTGCATAGGGTTCTCCTTGGTTGATGTGGATTGAGCGAATGCCAGTTTAGTGCCTGCCGCCGTCAATACCGACAGGGCCGCGACGCTTTTGCAAAACTGACGTCTTGATGTTTCCATGTCCGACTGTCTATGCTAAATCATGTTAAAATTCAATAAGGAAAAAATGTGAAGCCGAACTTATCCTATTGCGGGGCGGAAGTACACAGCCATGACCGCGACCATTTTCTCGCCACGCTTTTTATTCCCGTGCAGCATCGGGAAGCCTTTTTCTGTCTCTACGCGCTGAATCTGGAGCTGGCGAGAATCCACACGCTTGTGAGCGAAGAAATGATCGGCCATATTCGCTATGCCTGGTGGCAGGAGGCGATCGAGGAGATTTACAGTGGCGGCAAAGTGAAGGGGCAGCCGGTGTTGCAGGCATTGGCGGAGGTCAGGCTGCCGCAGGAATTGGTGATGAATCTGGTGACGAGCTACCGCGAGCATTTTCCGCTGATGCCGCCGGATGTGGAGGCGATGCTGGAACGGATGACGCTGGAATTGATTCAGGCCCTATGTCCGGAAGCGGAGAGGGGCTGGCGTAAAGCGTGGGCGGTGATTGCCGGGCATCGGGAGCGTTATGGTAAGGGCTGGAATGGGTGGCTGGTGGTGAAGTTGCTAATAACTTAATAAGGCATTAATAATTTTATGCTATTCATTGCTATTGGTTAAATTCCAAAGAGGGGGCGAGTATTTATGGGATTCAACGTATATGAATTGGCAGAGGTTAGTAAGGAAGCATTATTGAAAGCCTTTCCTCCCAAATATCCAACCGTAGTAGCAGATCACATTACGCAAGCTTTTGGCGTTCCCGCCGGAACTCCTATTCCTGAACCCACTTCGGTAAAAGTGCTTGGAAGTGCGGATGATGGCAGGGGAATACAGGCATTAATCGTAGAGGTAAATGGAGAGCGTCTAAGGCCGGAGGGAAAGCCGTATCACATTTCTTGGAGTTATGACCCTTCAAAAATGGCGCCTGCAGAATTTGACCCCGCACCGATCGGAAAACAAAAAGCCAAAACCTACCGGCCAGCTCATGCCAATAATTTGGTGGCGCTGGACCAGCATACTACTTTGTTAGCAAACCCTATTGAAATTTCGGTTACCGGCAAATTTATCGAGAGTCAAACAACACCCCCTTCGCCCGTTCGCTAATAGTTTTCGGTTCAATCGAGAAACGCAAGCGCTTCCCGGTGCAGTGCGTGACTTGCAGTTGCGATCACGCTGCCGTTGCTCTTAATCGTAAGTGCCTTCCCCTGCCAATCGGTAATCACTCCGCCCGCACCTTCGACCACCGGCTTTAGCGCGCAGAAATCGTAGGGTTTCAGGTTGGATTCCGCGACGAGATCGATCTCGCCGGAGGCGAGTTTTGCGTAGAGATAGGCATCGCCGCCGAATTTGGTTTGGGCGCATTGTGCTTGGAGCTTGGTGAAAATAGTCACCTCGCCGGCAGTGAAATATTTAGTGGCGGTGGTGGCGAGGGTGGCATGCGATAATGCGCTGCAATCGCGCACCCTGACGGGTTTGCCGTTCAGCGTTGTGGGACTTCCGGCCAGCCCTAGCCAGCGCTCATGGGTGATGGGCTGGTTGATGAGACCGAGTAGCGGGATGCCTTCATAGGCCAGTGCAATCAGCGTGGTGAAGGTCGATTGCTCAGCGATAAAGGCGTGCGTGCCGTCGATCGGATCGAGTACCCATTGCCAGGGTGAGTTGGGACGTACAATGCCGAATTCCTCGCCGATAATGCCGTGGCCGGGATAGGCGGATTCAATCAGCTGGCGCAGCGCTATTTCCACTTCGCGGTCAGCGAGCGTAACCGGGCTTAAATCGCTTTTGCTTTCGATATTCATCGGCAGGCGGAAAGCGCGGCGGAGTATCTCGCCGCTGGCATCGGCCATTTTGTGGGCTAAGGCAATGAAGTCTGGATCAATCGGGGCTTGCAAAATAACTTTTCCTCGTCAATGTCATGTTATGACCGACATTCATGATGCAATTCACGCCTTTCTGCAACAACAGACCGTTACGGCGCTGCCGGGCGATGTCGTCCCTTTTCCCGACCAGCAATATATGAAAGCGGGCGTCGTGCCCTATATTCGCGGCGAAGAGGGAGTGCAGTATCTGCTGATGAAGCCCAAAACACGCGATCCGCTCAATCCGCCCGCTTTCCAGATATGCAAGGGCACGCGCATGTATCTGCGCCGCGGCTCTGGCTGGCGCGATATGAAGCCGGGTGATGAAGGCGTGGTGGATAAGGAAACATTGGCGGTGACGGCGATGCGCGAAGGCATCGAAGAACTCGGCCTGCAATTGGAGGCGATTGCTGAACTACGCGATGTCGGGCCGTACAAATTCTCCTCGGAGCGCACCGGGAAAAACAAATATATGTGGTTGTTCACTGCCAGGCTGACTTCGATAGAAGTCTTGCTGCCACTATCGGAAATTGCGGCTACCACTTCCGACCGGGCTTGGCTTAAATTGCCGGAATTTGAGGCTACCGGGCGCGAGGATCACCGGGCTATCTTGCGCGATATTGATAACAAAATTAAGGGGTTATTAGATTAACCCATTGAAAATTAATGGGCTTTGCTTTACATTCGGCTGTTATTTTGCTACGATGCTCCTAGAGTAAAAACGAGGGGGTTTTTATGGACGATGTAGTACCGCTGCCTAAACCAACAGAAAAGATATTAGACCGCGTGCGTATACGGATTAAGCCAGCATCACTATTGGATGGGCTGCGTAATTCGCTTGGGCGTGACAAGCTGCAGATGTCGACTTCACTCGAGGTTATGCCGCCGGCTGAAACGCAAACCGGATTGCCCATGTCGACCACCCTTGAGATTGTGAATCCGGGCGAAACGCAAACCAACCGCCAATCGCAAACCGGGCCTGGAAGTTTTATCGGGGAATATCCTGCTAACGATGGGCGTAGTAAATAGCCGCCCCGTATTTTCCTAGACCATCCGTTCAATTAGGAATATTACATCCCTGTCATGCGGAGTAACGCCCATTAAATCACTCGAAGCCAATTCCCCTTTTAGCAATAGGCTGGTGCATTC
>Ga0206992_1131_pt1 | contig 16041 bp, 16 predicted proteins | sample Alteio_BWMinCont_6_FD_153267 | JGI IMG/M metagenome (GOLD analysis project Ga0206992, IMG submission 153267) | Enriched cells from forest soil in Barre Woods Harvard Forest LTER site, Petersham, Massachusetts, United States -... | ecosystem: Environmental > Terrestrial > Soil > Temperate forest >... | reverse complement strand
AACGTATGGACCCTCGCGATAAAAATCCTCGCCCTCGACCAGCGGCCTGGGTCCCGATTTCCGCTCGACCGGCGGCTCAGGCAAGCGCACCACCCTCAGCGGCCTTCCACGCAAACACTCCCGCCACCGGCATCTCCGCGACCACCGTCTCCTCCGCTGCCGAAGGAGGCAGCGGCAACGTGACCGTATTCCCCGCAATGCACGCCGGACTCTCGCCCGGAATCACGACTCCCACCAAATTCATGGGATCCGCCGCAGCGATCATGACCGCCGGCATCTCCTGGAGCGTCCGCGTTCGCCCAGCTCGCAGCATGTCCGCCGCTTCCGGCAACGCAAACTGCTCGCCGCCAAATCCCGACACGAACCGGCCGCCGCGCACCGCGCCGCGCGCCTCCAGCCGGCGGAACATGCCCACCAACTCGCGCCACGGCGGCGCCTGGCTCAAGCTCAAACGCGAGCTCGCCACTCTCGATGTGGTGGTCACCGGCGTCGAATACGGCAATGGCCGCCGCGCAGCCGTCCTCAGCGACTACACCTTCGCCATTCGCGACACCGCCGACCCCAACCAGCCCCTAAAAAACGTCGGCAAAGCCTACTCCGGCCTCACCGACCAGGAAATCGCCGGCCTCACCGCCTTCTTCAAAGCCCACACCCTCGAGGACAACGGCCACTTCCGCACCGTCGAGCCAATCCTCGTTCTCGAAGTCGCCTTCAACAACGTCATGCGCTCCAGCCGCCACGCCAGCGGCTTCGCCCTCCGCTTCCCCCGCATCCTGAGAATCCGCACCGACAAGCCCGTCAGCGAAATCGACACGCTCGCCCGCGTCGAAGAAATCTACACCACCCAACCCGACAAACCAGTGGATGAGTCATCGTGATTGCAGAATTTGCGAAATGTGGGAAGCGCGAAGCGCCCGCTTTTGCTTTTTCTACACCCTACCCCCTACCCCCTATACCCTCGCCATTGCACCCTGTACCCTGATCCTGAATCCAACAAAAAGAGGAGAACCCCATGCCCACATCCGTCGAATCCCCCAACGCCGGGGTCCCCAGCGAACCAGTTCGCTGGGGTGGAAAGGCCTCCGCCGCCGGAACCCTGAACCTCGGTGATCTCACCGTCAGCCGCCTCGGCTACGGCGCCATGCGCATCACCGGCAAAGGCATCTGGGGACCTCCCGCCAATCCCGACGCCTCCATCAAAACCCTTCGCCGCGCCGTGGAACTCGGCGTCAACTTCATCGACACCGCCGACTCCTACGGCCCCAATGTCAGCGAAGAATTGATCGCCGAAGCCCTGCACCCCTACCCCAAAGGCCTCGTCATCGCCACGAAGGGCGGATGGGAACGCGTCGGTCCCGCCCAGTGGGTCCACAACGCCAGCCCCAAACATCTTCGCGAAGCCATCGACGGCAGCCTGAAGCGCCTCAAACTCGATCGCATCGATGTCTATCAGCTCCACGTCCCTGACCCGGCCGTCTCGTTTGACGCCTCCGTGGAAACCCTCGCCGAGGCGCAGCAGCAAGGCAAAATCCGCCACGTCGCCCTCTCCAACGTCACCCTCGAACACCTCGAGCGAGCCCGCAAAATCACCCCGATTGTTTCGGTCCAGAACCGCTACAGCTTCGCCGACCGCGAGTGGGATTACCTCCTCGACCACTGCGAGAAAAACGGCATCGCCTTCATCCCCTGGGCGCCGCTGGGCCAAAATCGCGAAGCCCACGACCTCGTCGACAAAATCGCAAAAGACCTTCTCGCCACACCGCTCCAGGTCGCCCTCGCCTGGCTCCTCCGCCGCTCGCCGGTCACGCTGCCTATCCCCGGCACCAGCTCGCCCACGCACGTCGAAGAAAACATCGCAGCAGCCGCCCTCAAACTCCCCGACGCCGCCTTCAAACAACTCAGCGCCGTCACCCCACCGCACGCCAGCCTGCGGTAAGGCCGACAACGCGCGTCCTAACGAAATTGTCTTCCTGAGCGAAGTTGGGCACGCACCAGCGTGCCCAACGCAGTCGAAGGACCTGCGGTTCCTCACAACTGGGCGAAGTTGGGATCAGCGGGTGCACTATATCTGCCCGGGGTTGGCAGATGGGTGAAGGCGCGAGAGCGCCCGCCTTTGCTTTTCCTGAACGCTGATCGCAGAACGCTGAACCCTCTCCCGCCGCCCCTCGCCAACCCTCCTCAAACTCTGCTACCCTAACCCGTTTTCGCATCTACTCCACTCGGAGAATCCATGACCGCCATCGCCGAACAGGCCACCAACACCTTCCCCTTCACCCTCACCGACGATCAGGAGCAGCTCCGCCGCGAAATCCGCGACTTCGCCGCCCGCGAAATCGCTCCCAACGTCTCCCGCTGGGACGAGGCCTCCGAGTTCCCCCACGACGTCGTCCGCCAGCTCGGCCAAATGGGCCTCCTCGGCGTCATCTTCCCGCCCGAGCTCGGCGGCGCCGGCCTCGGCTACGTGGACTACATGCTCGCCATCGAAGAGCTATCCGCCGTCGATGGCTCCATCGGCATCATCGTCGCCGCGCATAATTCCCTTTGCACCAACCACATCTTCCTCGCCGGCTCCGACGTCCAGCGCGAAAAATATATTCCCCGCCTCGCCACCGGCCAGCACCTCGGCGCCTGGGGACTCACCGAGCCAGGCTCCGGCTCCGACGCCGGCGCCGCCCGCACCTCCGCCACCCGCACGACCAAAGGCTGGGTCCTCAACGGCAACAAAACCTTCATCACCAACGGCCACTATGCCGACGTATCTGTAATCATCGCGGTTACAGATAAATCCCAGGGCACCAAAGGCCTTTCCGCCTTCATCGTGGAAAAAGGCACGCCCGGCTTCCGCCCCGGCAAAAAAGAAAACAAGTTAGGCCTCCGCGCCTCTGACACTTCCGAACTCATCTTCGAAGACTGCGAAATCCCCGCGGAAAATTTGCTCGGCAAAGAAGGCGAAGGCTTTGTCGACGCCATGCGCACCCTCGACGGCGGACGCATCTCCATCGCCGCCCTCAGCCTGGGAATTGCGAAGGGCGCCCTCGACGCCAGCGTAAAATATGTGAAAGAACGCCGCCAGTTCGGCAAAGCCATCGCGGAATTTCAGGGCATCCAGTGGAAGCTCGCCGACATGGCCACCGAACTTGAAGCCGCCCGCCTGCTTACCCTCCGCGCCGCCGTCCTCAAGGATGCGGGCCACCGCGTCACTCAGGAATCCGCCATGGCCAAGCTCTACGCCAGCGAAGTTGCCGTGAAAATTTGCAACGAAGCCGTTCAGCTCCACGGCGGCTACGGATTCATCAAGGACTACCCAGTCGAGAAGTTCTACCGCGACGTCAAACTCTGCACCATCGGCGAAGGCACCAGCGAGATCCAGCGTATGGTCATCGCCCGCGAAATCCTCAAAGTCCATCCATCCCGGGGATGACGACCGCGGCACCCCATCCCCCCGCCGTGTATCGCGTCTGGCACCATCGGGGGATGCCTGTAGTAACTGGCATCGCTTTACTCTTCCGGCATGGCGCGATTGTCCGAAACCAATCAGCAGGATTTCCGGCGTGAAAGTTCTTCGTCTCCAGCCATGCACCAGCGAATGACAGTCATCATTCGCAGAGACGGCACGCGCAGGGAAGTCCCCTTCGCAATATCCCGGACACCCATCGCTTCCCTCGGGTTTGGAATCGAACCCGGACCCACCTCCGGCCAGACCGGGAGAAAAGCATGACTCCTCCAGCCGTAACTGCCCATGAACTCTCAGAACTGCGCAACCGCATGCAGGCTGCGCTTCTCGACTCGTCACGCCCGCTGAACGTAAGACTGGAAGAGTTCCGCCGCTTACTCCGCGAGTCACGCCTCTGCGCCGCCAGTGCCGAGACCACCTGGAACTCGCTGCAGGACAGCTTCTAAACCAGTCGGCGCGAAGCCTCCCGCATGCTCAGCGTGCTCGCAGATAGACCGCATCGGCCTTTGCGCCGCCGATGCGACCGTATCCAGCTTCACGGCTGAGCGTTGCCGTCCGCGCCGGGCTGGTAGCCGGCTCCCCCAATCTTGACTCCCACGTCACTCAGCGCCAGCCTACGGCGACCCTGATGGAGGTGAACAGCAGAAACGCAACCCACACCGCCAGCGCGATGAGCACGTTTCTTTTCGCCCGCACAAAATCGCCGTCCTTCGTGCGCAGCGTGGCGTACTTCAACAACCAACGCCCCACCAGAATGGGCACCAGAACCAAAAGGACGTAATATCCTGCGAGCCCCACAATCCCCAGGAAAGGAACAAGGAACAGAAGAAAGAAGACCACGATGGTTCCGGCGACGATGCGAACATAGCTGGCATCGCTGCATGCCTGGCTTACCTTACTGGTCAACTCCGCCGCCACAACCGCCGCCACTGGGTCAACCGCCGCAGAGCAGTAAGGACACTGCGCCATTGAGGTATTGATCGTTTGCCCGCAACTGGGGCACTCAAAGACCCGCACCTCGACCGCTGTCAAAGCACTCATCCCGCCTCCACAATTTGCGTCAGCAATCTCTCAACAAACCCACAACCCGCCCGGCAACACAAAGGCCGCCACAATCCCTAGCCCATCCAGCCCAAACGACGTTCCAATTCCCCCCGCAATTAACTTCCACCGCGTCGAATCCTGAAGCGAAAATCCCCCATAGATCCATCGCAACAGCAGCCACCACTCCCCCACCCGCACCGGTATCAGCAGGCCGAAGAAAAGCCACGTCATCCACCCATCATGCGTCGAGAAAAAAGGAATCGCCCAGTATCCCAGGCTAACCGCCGCCCCCACCACCACGCCGATCAGCGTCCGCGCCGCGCCCGCCAGCCACGGAGACACGGGCGTCGCATCCGCGTCAGCAACCTTCCTCACCGCACGCTGAATCACCCACGCGCAGTACGCCGTGTAACCGGCATACTTCACGCCGGCAAAATAAACAAAACCAAGTGCTCTTCCCCCGGCAGGCATGCGCCGATTGTAGTCGCTGCGTCAACCCTAAACCTATCCCCAGTAATCCCATCATCGCGCCCACGCGGTACCCTATTGCTCAGTGCCGGATTCCACTTCCATCGCCGCTCTCGTCAACCGTCTCCGCCAGGGCGACCTGCGCGCCCTCGCCCGCGCCATCTCCCTCGTCGAAAACGAAGCACCCGAATCTTCAGCCCTGCTCTCTGCCTGCTTCCCGCACGCCGGCCGAACCCTGCGCATCGGCATCACCGGCGCACCCGGCGCCGGCAAAAGTACCCTCGTCGACCGCCTCGCGCAGCTTTACCGTCACGCCAACCGCACCGTCGGCGGCCTCGCCGTCGACCCCACCAGCCCCTTCACCGGAGGCGCAATCCTCGGCGACCGCATCCGCCTGCGCGAGCACGCCAGCGACCCTGATTTCTACTTCCGCTCCATGGCCACGCGCGGGTCGCTCGGCGGACTCGCTCTCGCCACCGCCGACGTCGCGCTCGTCCTCGAAGCCAGCGGCAAAGACGTTCTCCTCATCGAAACCGTCGGCGTCGGCCAGGATGAAATCGAAATCGCTCGCCTCGCTGACATTACCCTCGTCGTTCTCGTGCCGGGCATGGGCGACGACGTTCAGAGCCTCAAAGCCGGCGTCATGGAGATCGCCGACATCTTCGTCATCAACAAGGCCGACCGCGACGGCGTCGACCGCGTCGAACAGGAAATTCGCGCCCTCCAGTCGCTCGCAACCACCCACACTGCGTGGACGCCGCCCATCGTCCGCACCATCGCCACCAACGGCGAAGGCATCGACAAGCTCGGGGCCGCCATCTCTGAACTCGAGCAATGGATGGACAAAGAGAACCGCCTCGCCGAACGCCGCGCACGCCACTGGCAGCGCCGTATCGACGCCATGCTCCGCGCCGAACTCATGCGCCGAGCCCGCCGCCACGGCCTCAACGAAACTCAACTCAGCGATCACGCCACCCAGGTAGCCGCCGGCCAGGAAGACCCCTGGCAATTAGTCGCCCAACTAACAGAAAATCTCTTTCAGGAGAAGACGTCAGAACCCTGATCGCAACCACCAACAAGCCTTTCGCTAACAGTTCCTCGCTAACAGTACTTTGCTAACAGTCTTTTGCTACCAGCTATGACAGAACTCGACCACATTGGAATCGCCGTCAAAAGCATCGCCCAGGCGCGCCAGCTCTACGAAGCCCTCGGCATGCAAGTCGTCCACGAAGGAACCGTCGAGCAAGAGCACGTTCGCACCGCCATGATCCCAGCCGGCGATGCGCGCATCGAGCTCCTTGAACCCACCACACCTGATTCACCGGTCGGCCGCTTTCTCGCGAAACGCGGCGCAGGCCTGCACCACGTCGCGCTTCACGTCGACGACATTTCCGCCGCCCTCGAAACCCTCAAAGCCCAGGGCGCGCGCCTCATCTCCGACGACATCCAAACCGGCGCCGGCGGCCATCTCTACTTCTTCGTCCACCCATCCAGCACCGGCGGCGTCCTCCTGGAAATCTGCCAGGATCCCATCAGCGACGTCTAATGATCCTTCTCTCCATCGACACCAGCGGACCAACCGGCACCGTCGGGCTTGCGCACCTGCTCAACAACCAGCTCGACGTCCTGGCCCAAACCGCGCTTCCGGGCAAGACGTATTCCGCCCAACTCGTTCCTACCATCGTCGATCTGCTCGCCGCGCACAGCAGCACCATCGCCGGTCTGGCCGCCATCGTCGTCACCAGCGGACCCGGAAGCTTTACCGGTATCCGCATCGCGCTCAGCGCAGCCAAAGGCCTCGCCGAACCGCACGGAACGCCCATTCTCGCCGTCTCGCGGCTCGCCGTTCTCGCCCACAAAGCCAACACCCAGGCTGCTGCCCTCGACGCCAGCCGCCACGAGTTCTATCTGGGCGACTTCTCCAACCCAACACCAATCGAATCACTCCTCACCAGTGACTCATTTCTGGCCCGGGCCACGTCGCTCGCCAACAACCTCGCCGTCTGCGAAGCCTCAGTACACGCCATCGCCACCGCCGCAACCCGGGTGGAACCACCAACCGCAGCCGATGCCCTCCAGTTCGCCCTGCCGCGCCTGCGTGCTCGCGATTTCAACAACGCCGTGACCCTCGACGGCAACTACCTGCGTCGCTCCGACGCCGAAATCTTCGCCAAGCCACAGGCGCCACAGCCATGACCGAGGCTCCAAAGCAGCCACAAATCCGGCGAATGTCCAACGCCGACCTTGACGCCGTCCTGGCCATCGTCGCCGAATCCCCAGAAGCGCCAGCCTGGAAGCCGACAGGCTACCACCTGTACCTGGTGCCTGATCCGCAACCGCCGTTGCTCCGCGCCGCCTTCGTCGCCGTCTCGGACCGGCAGATCCTCGGATTCGCCGCCGCCACCTTGCTTCTGGATCAGATGGAAAACCGCTGCGAGCTGGATTCCATCGCCGTCCAGCCCACCGCGCGCCGCCAGGGCCTGGGAGCCGCTCTGCTTACCGCCGTCCTCGACTGGGCCGTCGAGCAGGGCGCTCACCACCTCGGCCTCGAAGTCCGATCCGGCAACGCAGCTGCCATTCGCCTCTACCAGCGCCTGGGTCTTCGGACCGAAGGTGTCCGGCCACGCTACTACACTCACCCGCAGGAAGATGCTGTGCTCCTGGGCATCCCGGTTACTCAAGTGACCAAAGCTTTTCCGTTTTCCACCGATAAAGATGTTGAAGGTTGAGTGAACGCGGTGCTAGCGTTATACGTCTTACTGGTATCAAGCAATTCGCCCGGCGAAGCGCAAGCCGGCTCCGCCAGGTATCTCAACCGCGGAGGTGTCGTCTATGGACCTTGAAGCGAACGGACAGCCGAATGGTGATGAAATCCGCCAGTTGGAAGAACAGCACCGTCACTATTCGGAGAAGCTCGAAGCCCTGCTTCAGAAACCCTGGCTATCCGAAGATGAGCAACTCGAGGAAGTTCGCCTGAAGAAACTCAAACTCCACATAAAAGATCAGCTGACCTTCCGAAGAGGCCAGACGCGCGCCTTCAGCGCCGCCTAGTCGCGACCCGGCAAGTCGCGACCCTAAAATCTGTCTCTTTGCTATCCGCCCGCGTCGGTCACGTGGGTACTATGCCTCCAGTGCATCCGGCGAACGCTGGTCAAATCGCCCGCTGGCGCGGCCCATCTCTTTCTGTTTCAGCGTTCCCACTCTAGAATGGAGAAGGCCCGCCCAAAGCGGGGGTTGTTCTCTCTTTCTTATGGTGCGTGACGGATACTTTTACGGGCTGGCGCTGATCGCAGTGGCCATCGTTCTCTGGCTGGTCACAGGCGGCTGGGGATGGGCCATTCCGCCTCTGTTGCTGGCTGCGTTCTTCCTCTGGTTCTTTCGCGATCCCGAGCGTGCCATTCCTCAGGAGCCTGGCCTCGTTGTCTCTCCAGCCGATGGCAAAGTCACCGAAGTTGCCCGCATCGCCACCGCCGACGGCGAATGTTTCCGCATCAGTATCTTCCTTAGCGTCTTCGACGTCCACGTCAACCGTTCGCCTGTTGCCGGTGTGCTGCGCGATGTCCGGTATCGCAAGGGCGAATTCCTCAACGCCATGAATCCGGTGTGCGCCGAGCGGAACGAGCAGAATCAGGCCATCGTCGACTCCGACGACGGCTATCTGATTGCCTTCACCCAGATCGCCGGCCTTCTCGCTCGCCGCATCGTCTTCAACAAGCATCCTGGCGACGTATTGGCTCGTGGTGAGCGCGTCGGCCTCATCAAATTTGGCTCGCGCACCGACACGCTGTTGCCTGGCCACGCTGACGTGCTGGTCAAAGTCGGCGATCGCGTCCGCGGAGGAGCCAGTGTCCTGGCCCGCATTCCCGCAACTGCTCCCGAATCCCTGCTCGCCGCTGCAGGCGCGGAGCTCCAGTCTTGAGCGCCGGCGAGCACCAACTCTTTCCCGCTGCCGATCCACGCAAGCCACGCTCGAAACAACGCTCGCGCGGCATGTTCATCCTGCCGTCCCTTTTCACCGCCGTGAACATTGGGGCTGGCTTTTTTGCCATCACCCAAAGCCTTCAGGGCTCGCGGCTCGAAACAAAACCCTTCGACTACGCCGCGCTCGCTATCGGACTGGCCATCCCGTTTGACGCGCTCGACGGCCGCATCGCTCGCCTTACCGGAACGGAAAGCGACTTCGGCCGCGAACTCGATTCCCTCGCCGATGTCATCACCTTCGGCGTCGCGCCCAGCATCCTTGCTTTCGCCTGGGGCTTTCGCTCTCTGCCCGCATCCATGGATCCTGACGTCCGCGCCAGGCTCCTGCAATTAGGCGTCTTCGTCTGCTTCCTCTTCCTGCTCTGCGGAGCGGCCCGTCTCGCCCGCTTCAACGTCAGCGTCAACCCGGTTCCCAAAAATCCTGGCCGTCCCGATCGCAAATATTTCGTCGGCATGCCCATTCCTGCTGCAGCGGGCATCATTGCCGCCGTCGTTCACGCGTTTATCGGATGGCCGATTTCCACCTGGTGGGTCGCCGCGATCTGGATCCTGCTGGTCGGCTTCATCGGCTTCCTCATGGTCAGCACCTGGCGCTTCTGGAGCGGCAAAGAGATTAATCTCACTGGCCGCCAGCCCTTCCGGCTCTTCGTCCTGGTCGGACTCATCGTTTATCTGCTCGCCTTTTTCTCGCGAGAACTGCTCGTGCTGATCGCACTTGTCTACATGTTCTCCGGCGTCCTCGCTCGCATCGCTTATTCCTGGCGCCGCCACCATAAACCCGCCTCGCACCCGCTCTCTTCTTCCCCTCAAGGCCCTATTGGATGACGGAAATATCGAAAATTGCTATTGTCGGCGCCGGTTCGCTCCGCGGCAGAGAGATCAATGATGCTCTGTCTGACTCGCCCTTTGCCGCTGCTGATTTTGTTCTCATGGACGACGAGTCCGAGATTGGTACTCTCGAGGCCGTCGGCGATGAAGTAGCGTTTATCCAGCGCATCGAGCCCGGCTCGTTCAACCGCTGCGACTTTGCCTTCTTTGCCGGAGACGAGCAGGTCACCCGCAAACACTGGCAGACCGCCCTCAAAATCGGTGCCAGCATTATTGACGCATCCGGCGCACTCGAAGGAGAAAAGGGCGTCCTCGTTCGCGCTCCCTGGGTGAATGATCAGGAACAACCAGCCTCTGCCCCAAATTCGCCCAGTCTCGAGACCCACGCCGTCGTTCCCGCGCACTCTGTGGCCGTCAGTCTGGCCATCCTGCTTGGCCGCGCCGCTTCCGTCGCTCCGGTTCGCAGCGCCTCTGCGACCGTGCTCGAGCCCGCATCGGAATATGGCCGCGCCGCGATGGACGAGCTCCATCAGCAAACCGTGAAGCTGCTTAGCTTTCAGGATTTGCCCAAGCAGTTCTACGACACCCAGGTCGCCTTCAACGCGACGCCCGCCTTTGGCGAAGCGGCAAAATTCAACCTTGCCACGAGCGAATCGCGCATGCGCCGCCACTACGCTCTGCTATCGGCTGGCCGCCTGCCGGAAGTCGGCATTCAGGTCGTCCACGCCCCGGTCTTCCACGGCTACACCATCTCGCTCGCCGTCGAACTCACTCAGCCGGCCTCGCTGAACCAAATGGAAGCCGCGCTGGCCGGGGAGCACGTCGAGTTGGTCACCGCCGACACCGACCCGCCCACCAATCTCACTGTAGCCGGCCAGCCTGACATCCTTACCCGCGTTCGTTCGCAAAGCGGCAAGAACGGCGAAGCCAAATCAACGCAGTTTTGGATTTGGGCCGGTCTTGACAATCTCCGCTTCGCCGCCCTCAACGCCGTTTCCTGCGCTCTCGAACTGAATCGCTTGCGCCCTCACGGCGAAGTTCAGTAGCCAACTGAAGGAAGGTTACAGCGAGTGGGTGGGTTGTTTAGCGAGTCGAAGATGACTCGACCGTCGCATCTTTGCCATGACGGTTCGGCCGTCCTTGTGGCGCTGGTCCCGTTGATCGCCGTACCACCATCGTCGGCTGCACGGTGAATTCGCCACCCTTGCCGCCGTCGCGGCTGGCGTACAACGCGCGAAACGCCAGACGCGCAATCTCTTCGCGTGACAGTTTCACTGTGGTCAGCGCGGGCTGCGTGAATGCGCTGAGCGCAATATCGTCGAATCCCACAATCGAAATATCTTCCGGCACCCGCAACGCTCGTTCGTGAATCGCGCCCAGCGCCCCAATCGCCGTCATGTCATTCGACGCCAGCACCGCTGTTGGTCGCTGCGCGCCATCCAGCAGCCGCGCCATTGCTTCGTGCCCGCCATCCACCTGGTGGTTGCCCTCTTCCATCTGCCCCACGCGCATGCCTCTGCGCGCCAGGCATTGCGCGAACGCCTCGCGCCGGATGCGCGCCGAGCGCAGCGTCGCCGGTCCTGCAATGAAAGCAATCTCCGTGTGCCCCAGCGCTGCCACGTGCTCCACTGCGGCCTCCAAGCCCGCCGCGTAATCCACTACGATGTTGCTCGCTAGCGCGCGTACATGTCCGGTGTCCAGAAACACCAGAGGAATTTCGCGACTCTCAAATTCCGTGATCAGCCGCTCCTCCATCTCCGACGTCATAATCGCAACGCCATCCACCTTGCGCTGCAGCATGCGGCTCACACACACTTCCATACGCACCGGATCGTAGTTGGTGTTCGCCACCAGCACTTCCTGGCCGTGCTGTACCGCGATGTCCTCGAAGCTCTTCACTAATTCAGGAAAAAATGGATTGGTGATGTCGGAAATAATCAGCCCATAAAGACTGCTCCTGCCCGATCCCAGCGCGCGCGCCCAGGTGTTCGGGTAGAACTTCAATTCCTCGATCGCGCGCTGCACGCGTTCCTTCGTCTTCGGCGTCACCTTGTCCGATCCGTTGATGGTTCGCGACACTGTTGCCGTCGAAACCTTTGCCAGCCGCGCGACTTCCCTGATGTTCATATCTTTTCCGTGACGAAATCCCGTTATATTCGATTTGCCGATGCAAGGGAAATCCTACCGCTTGCCGAAGATGCCGAATCTTTCCCCAAAACCGCATCATCGAATCCCCATACGCAGGAGATTGAATCGCATGGCTGCTTTTTGTGGGTGCTGCGGCGCCGAAATTACTCTGAAGGCGGAAGCGTGCCCGGTCTGCGGCACGCCCCGGCATGGAATGCTGGCTCCCAACCCCCTTCCTGACCCTTCCTCAGAGGCTCCGGCCCAACGTTCGCATCAGCAATTCTTCGCATGCGAGTCGCGCAAAGAAACGCGCCGATCGAAAGGCATCGCTGGCTAAGCAAATTCTGGTAGCCAAACGTATCGTCAGGATTTCAACTAATTCGTATGGGACTGTACGTCTACTCCCTTGCCCTCTTCGATCATGAAGATCCGATCCACCGCCGGCAACTGCACCTTCTCTACCGCACCATCCGGCCAGTGAATCTCTACCCCATCAACCTTCGTCGCGTCACCCAGACCGAAATGTACACGCGGATCGTTCGACGATAAATAGCTTCCACCGCTGAGCACATCGCCTCGCTGGCGAATTCCGCCCGCGGTCAGATATGCCGTCGCTCCAACCGCATCCCGCGGACTTTTGGGCCCACCCACCAGCTTTAAATCAACCCAGTGATGATGATCGAGGTTCACATTCCGCAGCAGCACAGGAACGCCATCCATATTGTTCATCACCACATCGATCTTCCCGTCGTTAAACAGATCGCCGAACGCTGCGCCGCGCCCCACCACCACCACTGCTAACCCTGTACCTTCCATAGCGGGCACCAGCGCGAACTTCCCATTCTGCAAATTGTGAAACAGCAGCGGCCGCTCCGCGTACGTCGTGCCCCAGTCCGGATGCGCATCCACCTGTGGGTACACATGCCCGTTCGCGATAAACAGATCCTTCCAGCCGTCGTTGTCGTAGTCCAGAAACCCGTCGCCAAAACCGACAAACGGAATCGTCGGCGCGGCAATTCCTGCCTGATAGCTCACATCCGTGAAGTTCCCCTTGCCGTCGTTCTGAAAAAGAATGTCGTAATCGTCGCTGAATGTCGTGCTCACGATGTCCATGTGGCCGTTGTTCTCGTAATCGCCGGCCGCCAGCCCCATATTGGCCGCCTCGCGCCCATCTGCATTCAGCGCCAGCCCGCTCAGATAGCCGTCATCCTCAAACGTCCCATTGCCCTTGTTGATGTACAGATAATTCGGCGTCGAATCGTTCGCCACAATCAAATCCGGCTTCCCATCCCCGTTCACATCCACGAACAGCGCGCCCAGACCGTAGTACCCAGCCTTGTTATCCACGCCCAGTTTCTCGCTCACATCCGTGAACGTCCCATCGCCGTTGTTATGAAACAAATGATCTCGCTCGCCCGGCAATCCTCGCGGACCGCACATCGTCTCTGCACCGCGAAACTGGCAGTTCGCGTAATTCACCGTGCGCGATCCCGACACCGGCGGATGCACAAAATCAAAAGCGATATACCCCGCCACAAATAAATCCAGCCGTCCATCGCCGTCGTAATCGCCAAACGTTGCGCCCGTCGACCACGTCCCCAGCGTCACGCCTGCCTTCTCACCCACATCCGTAAACGTGCCGTCGTGATTGTTGTGGTACAGCCGGTTCTTCCCATAATTCGTGATGTAAATATCCGGCCATCCGTCGTTGTCGTAATCCGCGACTGCGCAGCCGTAACCCCACCGCTCATTCGCCACGCCCGCCTTGTCCGTCACATCGGTAAACGTGCCGTCGTGGTTGTTATGGAACAGCGCGGCATGCGGCGCCGACGCTTTCCCGTTCATCGCATCCAGCGTCGACCCGTTCACCAGGTAAATGTCCATCCACCCATCGTTGTCGTAGTCCAGCAGGCAAACGCCCGGTCCCTTGGCCTCGACGATGTATGGCTTATCCGGAGTGCCAGAGATGTGATGCCACGACGTCAGCCCGGCCGCCTTCGCAATATCCTCGAAGACCACCGGCCCGTCCTTCACGAAACCACCCGCGGTAATCGGCCGGTGCTCCGCGTCATAGACTGCCTGATGCGCGCCACCCGTCGCCATGCCGGCATGCGGTTCCGCTGCTTGTGGAGCCGTCTGCGCGCCCGTCGTCAGAGCCACGCCCATCACCCCAACCGCCAAACATCCCAGGACCAACCGTCCCCACTCGATCCCGGACGTCTGTCCGTCAAGCCCGTTTGATCTCACCCGATCCATTCCTCCGCGCCATCCATGCTGCACCATTCTCGCCGCTGCGAGCCGTGAATGGAAAGCAATTCCTCACTCCCAGGCGATACTATGTCTGCCATGCGCACCACCCTTCTGCTTGCGTTCCTGACTGCCTCGCTCGCGCCCCCGCTCGCGCTCGTCGCACAGCAGCAATCACCAACCCCTGTCACCGTCGCGCCCGCCGTCCTCCAGAGCTACGTCGGCCAATACCGTGACCGTGACGAGCCGGACAACTTCCTCTCCGTCTTCCGCGACCACGACCACCTCTACATCGAAGCCGCTCGCACGCCCCACACTGACCTGACCGCCAAATCCGCCACGGTCTTCACGCTGGATAGTGGCTCGATCGTCATGACTTTCATCACCGATAGCAGCGGTGGCGTCACATCCGTGCAAATCTCCGGCGATCCACTGCGGACCCTCGACAAAATCTCCTCACAGCCTGTCCCCAACCACTTCCGCCCCTACGCGCGGCAGGAAGTCATGATCCCGATGCGTGACGGCGTTAAGCTCCACGCCATCATCCTGCGTCCGAAGGACACCAAAGATCCGCTGCCCTTCCTGATGATGCGCACCCCCTACGGCGTCGACGACGTCACATCCGACTCCATCGTCGCCTACTCCCCTGACTTGGCGCAGAGCGGCTACATCTTCGTGATGGAAGACATCCGCGGCCGCTACAAATCCGAAGGCACCTTCGTCATGATGCGCCCCATCGCCGACCATCGCGACCCGCACGCCCCCAGTGCCCAGGGCACGACCCCGGAGGTGGACGAAAGCACCGACACCTATGACACCGTCGCCTGGCTCCTCGCGCACGTCCCCAACAACAACGGACGTGTCGGCGTCACCGGCATCTCCTACCCTGGATTCCTTGCCGCCGAAGCGGGCATCGACCCGCATCCGGCCATCCGCGCCATTTCTCCGCAGGCGCCCATGACCGATGTCTGGCTGGGCGACGACTTCTTCCACAACGGCGCCTTCCGCCAAACCTACGGCTACGACTATGTTCTCGGCATGGAGTCCAGCAAAGAAAATGCCTTCGCCCCGTTGAAGGATGATGCCTTCACCCTGCTCCTGAATGCCGTCTCCTTCGCCGCCCTCGGTAAAGATTCAGTCGATGCCCTGCCTACCGGAAAAGCCTTCCTCGCGCACCCTGCCTACGACGAGTTCTGGAAAAGCCGCGCCGTGCAGGACCACCTGACAACCGTCACTGTCCCCACGCTCGAAGTGGGTGGCTGGTGGGATCAGGAAGATCTCTGGGGTCCGCAGGCCGAGTACGCCGCGCTCGAGCCTCACAATCACCCTTCCGATACAAAGCACCGCGTCTACATGGTCCTCGGCCCGTGGCGTCACGGTAGCTGGGGTATCACGGAGCGCCATCTCGGCCCGCTCAACTTCGGCGAATCCGTCGGCCAGGAATTCCGCCAGCGCATCGAAGCGCCCTTCTTCGCGTATTACCTCAAGGACCAGCCAGGCTTCAGTGTCGAGAACACCGCGACCTACCAAACCGGTTCGGATCGCTGGATGCACTACACCGAATGGCCGCCCAGGAATAGTTCCGCCCACAATCTTTATCTCGATGCCGACGCCAGCCTCAGCTTCGCGAAGCCCGCCGACCCCAACGCCTTCAAGGACTACACCGCCGACCCTGCCAATCCCGTCCCTTACCGTGAGCGTCCCATCCAGGCCACCTACGCCCCCGGCTCCCACTGGTACACCTGGCTGGTGCAGGACCAGCGCTTCGCCTCGCAGCGCCCAGACGTCGCCACCTTCGCTACGCCGCCTCTCGACCACGACGTCACCGTCACGGGCAACGTCGTCGCGGATCTCATCGCATCCACGTCAGGCACCGACAGCGACTGGGTCGT
>Ga0206992_1130_pt1 | contig 16142 bp, 12 predicted proteins | sample Alteio_BWMinCont_6_FD_153267 | JGI IMG/M metagenome (GOLD analysis project Ga0206992, IMG submission 153267) | Enriched cells from forest soil in Barre Woods Harvard Forest LTER site, Petersham, Massachusetts, United States -... | ecosystem: Environmental > Terrestrial > Soil > Temperate forest >... | reverse complement strand
AAGGCGGCGAAGCTGGTGATCAATTCCTCCTGGAAGCAAAGCGCGCGCGTCGCCGAGGGCGTGTTTCAACGTCTGGCCAACCAACGCGAGGATTCGAGCTACGGCCTGCTTTTTCCCCTGACCCGCCGCACCGCGCGCCAGTTCGCACCAACATTTCAACAAAAACACTGAACCCATGCTCCATTTCTCAGGAGTTTCAAGGTCGGCAATTGTAGCCATCCATGCCAAAGGTACTTCATCGTTGTTGCCAGCTTCGCACCAGTCCAATATCGACTTTACCAACCTGTCTAGCTCCGCTTGGCTTTTTCGCGGCAGACACTTTGCGATTTCTTCGGCGGCAGCCTGAGTGCAGTTGTCATAAGCGAGTTTGCCGCGAAGCAAACGCAATTTTAGCATCGCCAATTTTGCACGCAACTGCGTGTGCAATTGCTCGAACGTTGGTTCACGCGTATCCTCGGAATAACACAAGTCCCGCAGCGAGAACCTATTTGGGAAACGGCCGACGTCCTTGAAATACTGCCACCTGCCTGCCAGTTCGGGGAGTTCGAAGTCCAGCAACGGCGTGATCCACCCAAGCCAAGTGTCAGGCGTAGTAGTGGCGCTAATTCTCTCTTGCTCTCGATCAAATGCGCTCAAAAGTGTCGTGATCCCGCTGCGCCGGATATGATACACTAGAAGACAGAGGGTCCGTCGTGCGACTGTTGCGTTACTTTCAATGTCGTCATTATCTATCGACTTGAGAGAGTTTGTCAGGTCCAAGTTTCGCCGCACAAACGAAAGGAGGCCCAACGCATTCAAGCCCGCTGCAATCCGCGGACAGTGGTACTGCAATACTGTCTGTAGCTGTTCGGCATTGTCGGCATTGTCCCCTTGATCAGGATCGCTCGCGTGCGTGGTATGTACAAATCGCTGTTCAGCTACATCTCCAAGCGGCTCCGGCAGACGTTCTTCGATCATTTTGATCGACTGCGCGACGATTTGTTCTGGGCCGTGCTCTAACGCGGTCTGCGCCACTGCCAGGTATCGCAACGCGGATATCTGATGATAAATGAACTCGAAGAAAGCCTGCTCGTCGTGTGATGGTAGATATACATCCGAAAAGAAAACCCGTGCTGCGTGAAGATGCCATGTGCTGGCCATCAGCATCGCAAGCATGGCTGGAACCAGTTTCTGCTTGCTCTTGAACGCGCTCGGTAGCCGGCGCACTCGGGCATCGCGAGTGAGCGCATCGTAAAGAGCCTCATGAATTTGTCGCGGAATCCATACATTTTCACCCTCGGAGAGGTCAATCATGTCGGACTCGGCCAACCCGTGCAGCGTTCGGTCAATCGACTCAAACACGCCTGCAAGGAGACGGCGCTTGTGCAGATCTCCGGGATCGAAGATCCAACGAGAAATCAACGAACGAATCACCGACAGGGGGCGCGGGCGACGAAAGAAGGACAGGATGGCAAGCAAGCCCAGGCCACCATCGGGATTCGGATTCGTTGGTTCCGGCGAACTCCGGAGTCGGTTTCGCTGCCTCGCTGCCTCGGCGAACATATCGATCCATGAATTTGCCAAACCAGAGTTCCGGAACGCCTCGATTCTCAACGACAGCTTCGTCATCTCATGGCAATGCGCGTCGCTCTTTCGTGTGCATGAGTTATATGGCAGATCCACACGAGTCAGCAAATAGTAGTTAAGTTCTCGGGGCTGACGACGCGACGCAATTTCAATCGTCTCTTTCGTAATTCGGTCCAACAGCAGGATGCGCAAATTGTTCTTGATTGCTTCAACAAAGGGGTTTTCGTCATCCACGGACTCTGGATGGCGCGCCACAGGTGAGGTCAGTGTGAGGATAACAATCGTATCCAGCAATCCCGGATTCATCGCTTCGTCCAACGTGGGCTTTATGCCGATCAGCGTACACAGAAAGTCGCAAAGGCGAATGACACGCGGCTCAAACAAATCGGTTATTACGTCGGACCCTATGTTCCACCGTGGCAATCCATGATGGACAATGTGTGGCCGGCTGAACGATTCCAACGAATCGAATACGAGCACGTATCGACCCCGCTGTAGAGCCTCGCGAATACTCTCAGCCGGCTTATCGTAGTCTGCCTGGCCTGCCTCCGAGGACGGCTCAGTCGGCAGCATTAGCTGGGGGGCTTTCGGGTCCACTTTTCGAATCTGTGTCAAGATATCGCGCACCACCGCCTCAACTGTATGATGGTTCTCAAGGTCGATCCAAATGACGTCTCTGTGATGTTGGCTCGACGTGAATTCAACTGCAGCCAGCGATGCCCAACTTGACGGGGAACCCGCCTCTTTTTTGCGCAACAGCTCTCGGGGCAATTTGTCGCATAGCACCAGTACAGATGGAGATTTGATTTCGCCAAACGGATCCTTGGAAGTTTTCGCATGGTGAGTCCGAAACTGTTTCAGTTCCTTTGCGCGGAGCCCTTCTTTCGCCAGAGCCTGCATAAGGGATTCTCGGGACTCAAATTCCTTATCCATCAAAGGTTTGAGCTTCGCCATCACTGGTTCAGGCAATCCGGCGACAGACAAGGATGCCAGAGTCTCTTCCGTGAGTTTGAACGCCGAAGTTTTGAGCATTGGCCGAGATACAAACGCATCGTAGCGTTGCCTTGCCGCCGGAAAGCTGCTGGCCAACCGGTAAAACAACCCGGGAAGAAAGGAGTTGGCGTCAGATATCTGTGTTCGAACAAATGATCGTTTCAGACCGAGGTCGTCCAACTCCGTTATGAGTGAGGACACATGAGGTGATTTCTCTGGACCGTGGCTCGTGGTCAACCAGAGCACCTGTATACTGCCGCTTCGCGCTGAACGGCGCTTTGCGAATTCGCCAATCACTTGGACCATTCGCCGTTCCCAACCAGAAAACCCAATCACAACAAGCAACGATTCGTCGGGTGAATATCCGCAGATCTTCTGTCGCGAATTCTGGTCAAGTGAGTACTGTAGACGCTCACCAATACGAAGACCGTAGGCCGATCCGTGAAGCTTAACTAACGATAGTTGTCGGCGCACCAGCCGCACATTTGGCAATTCCGCATCCCGATGAATGTCAAATATCTTCGGCATCAGCCCCTCGTTTTGCATTGCTTGCTCAAGAAGCGTGTCAAAGTTCAACGAAAACACCAGCGGAATCCCCATTAATTGCGTTAAGAACGTGAGGAATATATGAGCTCGTGTCGGAGTTCTACCCTGGTCCAGCTCCGTGAATAGCGAGTCGATCAAACCAAGCTCACCTTCCGTAAGGTAGTCCAGCATGGCAGCCCAGTCGCCGTCCAAAGCGTGATCCATAAGGTGCGCGTCAGCCTCCACGGCCGTTGCCGCAGTTGGTTCAAGTTGTCGCAACCGTTCCAACAGAATTGACCGGACAACATCGTTCGGATCATGGAAACGGTGCTTTGGATTAGCACCGCGACCAGACTTCGATTTGCTCCTCTCGCCTCTTATGATCCACTGCCAGACATCCGCGTTCAGTTGACCGATATCGGGCCAACCAAAGTCAACGATGAACTCGGCCGGCCGTCGAATGTACCGCTCCACTGCTGTCTCCAATCCCGACGAAACGAAAGGATATCGCGATCGATAGATCGACTTTTGAAGCGCAAACTGAACCTTGGCGAGATACATGGTCAATCGCGAAATGGTCGGAAAGCCAGCGGCGAGCGAAACACCAGCTCCTAGGAACGGGACAATCGGTCGGCCTTCACGCCAGGCATCGATGATTATCTGGGAACCAGATTCCGGATCGTGGGCATGTAAATCCTCGACAATACATATCGCATGAATGTTACAGGTTTAGGCCGCCATGGGTGGCGCATCGGCCTCGGAAAAAGGTTCGGTCTTGATCCTAGTGGCCAACAATCCGAATTCCTGTGGATTGCCCAAGTCAGGACGCGCCAAGCAATGCATTTGATTGCGTTGAAGAAAGTAGCTTGCGCGATCGTCTCTGCACATGCAAGCGCGAAATAGAGAAATATTTCGGCCACCGCGATAGGGGAACGGAATGATATTGGCATGAACCTTGCTTTCGGCCCGCGACCGCCGCAATTCCGTGGCGGAAACTAATCCGAACCGTCGTTCCGGCCTATGGCACGCAAGCCGCAGCAACTTTTGATTGATTTCGACAGCATTTCGCAGGATAAGCTGGGATCCGAGGACGACGCTTCCACCCAACCCGAAGGTGAACGCCATGTTGTACAAAACGATCGTTCTGGGGCTTCTGGAACAGAATCCGGCGTTGCACGAGCGACTCCGCCGGGACGGCATGTTGCTCGCCACGCTCAATCTCTATTCGATGGAGTTGAAGAAAAACCACAAAACGTGGGAAGATCGACTCAACAAGGAGAAACCGACGAGCGACGCGAACCAGGCGATGGAGCTGGCTCTCGCTCAGCTTCAGGACCGTTTACGCAGCGAATTCCCCGTGGACGAGGACGAACCGATGTCGCTCGATGGGGCGATGGCGTACATCCGTCGACATTCGCCGCCCGCGTAAAGGGATCGCGAAACCGGCCGACGCTGTTTGACTCCCCTTCCGATCACTCCTCTTCCGCCCCGTCCCCGCCTGGGGCCAGTGACGGTACTCTAATCAGCCCGCCGGGCCGTGCAAGCGGAAATCCGGTTCCCCCTGAAGGTCTCCCCCAAATTTCCGCTGGCACGGAAGAGTCCCGGCTTGCGGCTGATTCTCCCGAGTACCGTCTGGCCCCAATGGCGGGGCCGGTAACACCAGGAGAAGGAGACCGCCCGATGACAGCTACGCAGCTAGGCTTTGCGTTTAACGCACCGCCCCCTTTTGCGCCCATTTCCACGCCGCAGCCGGCGGCCCGCCCGGAACCTGGGCCGAACCATCCGGCAGCTGCGCCGGCGCCAATAGCGAGCGGCGAAAAATCAAAAGCCCGCGACATCATCGCTGCCATTCGCACTCTCAAGAACATTGAGCACGAAAAGCGAACCGCTACGCCGGAGGAACGGCAGACGCTCGCCCGCTTCGCTGGCTTCGGGCCGGTCGCCCTTTCGATTTTTCCCGATCCGCTCACCGGCACCTACAAAGATGCCACGTGGGAAGCCATCGGCGAGGAGCTGAAAACGCTGCTTTCGCCGGATGAGTACGACAGCGCCAAGCGAACTACGTTCAATGCCTTCTATACTTCGCCTGTCGTTATCCGGGCGATGCATGCCGCTCTGCCCCGGCTCGGCGTACCCGGCGATGCCCTTGTACTTGAACCGGGCTGCGGCACCGGCAATTTCCTGAGCCACGCCCCCAAGGGCATGCAGTTCATCGGCGTCGAGCTCGACGGCATTTCCGGGCGCATCGCCAAGGCGAGGCACCCCGACCAGCAGATCCGCATTGAAAACTTCCGCGATTCGGTGCTGCCCAAGTTCGACGCGGTGATAGGCAACGTCCCGTTCGCCGATAAGCCTAAACTCGACTATTGCGGGCAGAAGTATTCACTGCACGATTACTTCTTTGCCAAGTCAATGGACTCACTCGCTCCCGGCGGAGTGCTGGCGCTGGTTACATCGCATTTCACGCTCGATAAGCAGAACGCCGCCATCCGCGAGTACCTGGGTTCGAAAGCGGATTTCCTCGGGGCGATTCGCCTGCCCTCCGACGCCTTCAAGCGGGAAGGCACGGCGGTCGTCACCGACATTATTTTCCTGCGCAAGCGCCCGCCCGGTGAGCCGGCCCATCACGTCGAGGCGGAATGGCAGCAGTCGCGGCCAATGGAGATTGACGGCGCCGAGGTGTCGATCAATCGCTACTTCGTCCATCATCCCGAAATGGTCTTGGGCAGCTGGAGCAGAAAAGACACGCTCTACGGAACTGAAGGCTACAGCGTCACCAGCAACGGCGACCACGCCGAGCAACTCGCGCAAGCCATCGGCCGCCTGCCGGAATTCGCCCCGTCGAAGGAATCGACCATCCCGCAGGAAACAACAATCACATTCACGCTCCCGCCCCTGCTCCGCCATATCAGCGAAGGCAGTTTCTTCGTTCGCGACGACCGCACGATTTGCCAGGTCGAGGGCGGGCAAGGTCAACCAGTGACCTATGGTGGCACGCTGCTGAAAGCCAACGGCACCATGACCGGCAAGCGGCTTGCCGCCCTGATCAGCTTGCGCGACCATGCCCGCCGCGTCTTGCAATCGCAGAACGAAGGCTGGCCCGAGGCAAACCGCGCGGAAGCCCGCCGCGAACTCAACTGGCAATACGACCGGTTCGAAGCCGTCTATGGTCCCATCAACAAGACCACCTTCGGTGAAACCGCCGACGGCACCGTCATCCGCCGCATGCCCAATTTGGTCAAATTCCGTGAAGATCCCGATGCGATGCTGGTCAGTTCGCTCGAAAACTACGACGAGGTGACCGGCCGGGCGGAAAAAGCCGCCATCTTGAAAAAGGACGTGGTGGGCAAAACCCCGCCCGTCACGAAAGTCGCAAGCGTCGAGGAAGGCTTGCTCGTCTCATTGAACCAACGCGGCGCCGTGGACCTGCAGTTCATCGGCGAACTCTACGGCAAGCCGCGCAATGCCATCATTGCCGAATTGGGCGCTCTCATTTTCCCCGACCCGGAAGCCAGAACCTGGCAGACCGCTGACGCCTATCTCTCGGGCAACGTTCGCGCCAAGCTCGCTTTCGCCGAGCAGGCCGGCCCGCCTTACGCCCGCAATGTCAATGCCCTCAAGGCTGTGCAGCCGGAAGACGTATTGCCCGGCGACATTGACGCCAATCTTGGGGCGCCTTGGGTTCCCGAACCCGACATTCAGGCCTTCGCCGCCCATTTATTCAGTACCGAGCCGGATACGATCCGCATCGGGCATCTGAAGAAAGACGCCGTGTGGAGTATCGATGCCGATTACGCCGTCGAGAAGTCGGTCGCCGTGACCTCCGAGTTCGGCACGCCGCGCATCGACGGCGCGGCGCTGCTCGAACAGGCGCTCAACATGAAAACGCCCACCATCTACGACATCATTAACCACGGCGACCGCGAGGAACGCGTCGTCAACCAGGAGGCGACGCTTGCCGCCCGCGAGAAGCAAAAGCAGATCAAGGAACGCTTCAAGCAGTGGGTGTTCGCCGACCCCGACCGTACCGAGCGGCTCGTGCGCATTTACAACGACACTTACAACAACCTCCGGCCACGGCTTTTCGACGGTTCACACCTCGATTTCCCCGGCATGAACCACAACATCACGCTCAATCCCCATCAGAAAGACGCGGTGTGGCGCGGCATGAGTTCCGGCAATACGCTGCTCGCCCACGCTGTCGGCGCCGGCAAGACCTTCACCATGGCCGCCACCGGCATGAAGATGAAACAGGCCAGCATATTCAAGAAGCCGGTCTATGTCGTGCCCAATCACCTGCTCGAACAGTTCGCCCGCGAGTTCATGCAGCTCTACCCCAACGCCAGGCTGCTCGTTGCCACCAAGGACGATTTGAAGCGGGAGCGCCGCAAGTTCCTCACTGCCAAGATCGCCAGCGGCGAATGGGACGGTATCATCATGACGCATAGTTCGTTCGAGCGTATCGGCATGTCACGCGGCTACCAGGAACAATTCCTGAAGGAACAGATTGCCGAATACGACCAATTGCTCAAAGACGGCGCCGACCGCAACGCCACGCGCGGCCACCGCAACCTCATCAAGACCATCGAGAAACAAAAGGCCGCGCGCGAAGAACGGCTGAAAGGCCTGCTCGCCGAGGACAAAAAAGACGACGGCTTGAATTTCGACGAACTCGGCGTCGGTCACATATTCATCGACGAGGCTCACTTCTTCAAAAATCTCGAAACGCCGACCAAGATGGAACGCGTCGCCGGCATCCAGACCGGTGGCAGCGAACGGGCGTTTGACCTGTACATGAAGGCACGTTACCTGCATCAGCTTCATCCCGGCCACGGCGTGACGTTCGCCACCGGCACGCCGATCTCCAACACGATGGTTGAAATGTACACCATGCAGCGGTTCCTCGACCCCGATGGGCTTCGGACACGAGGGATCGAGCATTTCGACGGGTGGGCGGCTTCCTTCGGCGAGGTCGTCGAGAGGATGGAAATCTCCCCTGACGGCAAAACCCTGAAGCCGCGCAGCCGATTCGCCAAATTCGTCAACTTGCCGGAACTGCAACAGATGTTCCGCGCCTTCGCCGACGTGCAGACGGCCGAGATGCTCGACCTCCCCCGGCCACGTCTGGAAACCGGAAAGCCGATCATCGTCGCCTGTCCGATGTCACAGCAGCAAAGCGCACTTCAGCAGGAACTGGTCAAACGCTACGACCGGATACGATCAACGAAGGTCGATCCGAGGGAGGATAACGCCCTCAAGATTACCACGGATGGCCGCAAGCTCGCGCTCGACGCACGGATGTTGACCGGCGGCGCGGCGGATTTTCCCGGTTCGAAAATCAACGCGCTGGTCGACAACGTGGTCGGCGTCTGGCAGCGGAGCGAACCCACACGCGGCACGCAGATGGTATTCTGCGACCTGGGCGTTCACCCGACGCCGTGGGGCTACTCGGTTTACGATGACATCGCCGAAAAACTCACTGCCCACGGCATCCCGCGCGAGCAGATCGCCGCCATCGGCGATGCCGATTCCGACGCCAAGAAGCGTTCGCTCTTCGAAAAGGTCCGCAACGGGCAAGTGCGGGTGCTGATCGGCAGCACGCACATGATGGGCACCGGCACCAACGTGCAGAAACGTCTCATTGCCCTTCACCATCTCGACGCGCCGTGGAAGCCGGCCGAGGTAGAACAGCGTGAGGGGCGGATTCTACGCCAGGGCAATGAGAATGAAGAAGTTGCTGTTTATCGTTATGTCACAGAAGGTTCGTTCGACGCCTATATGTGGCAAGCACTTGAAACTAAGGCGCGGTTTATTTCGCAGGTGATGACCGGCGAGAGCGCCGCCCGCCGCGCCGAGGATATCGGCGGCCAGGAACTGTCCTACGCCGAGGTCAAGGCGATCGCGTCGGGCAACCCGGCCGTGCTTACCCTCGCCGAGGCCGATGCCGAGCTGCAACGACTCACCATCCTGAACAAGAACCACTCGGACGAGCAATTCCTCGCCCGGCGCAGAGTCCGGGAACTACCTACGACGATTGCGGAGTTATCGCAACGCCTTGCCGGTCTCACCGCCGACCTGGCGACCGTTACCGCCCATGCTGCCGACCCGGTAATGATCGGCAATCACTCTTATTCGCGTGAGGATGCGCCGAGCGCGCTCGGCCAGACCCTGGACTCCCTGCCGCACCATGTGCAGACCCAGCGGCAATTTCACTTGGGTGTTTATCGCGGCCTGCGCTTCGGTATCGTCCTGTATCCGCACTCCGCACCGGCGGTATGCCTCGAAGGAGCGGCCCCGCAACAATCCATTCTGTGGGAGCATCGTGGTCCGCGAGCCGTCTTGAATGCTCTGGAGCGCATGGCAGATATTTGTGGTCCCGAATGCAAGCGTGTCAGGCAAGACCTGGCTATCTCGGAGGCACAACTCCGCGATTATCAATCCCGCCTTGGCGCCCGCTTCCCTCACGACTCCTACCTATCACAACTGACGGTTCTGCGCGACCAGCTTAAGGCGGGACTCTCGGGAGCCACCCCGACGGAAGGCGCCGAAGCGGGGCCAACCGTCGCTGAACTGGCCGACCAAATCAAAGCGCTCAAGGCATCCAACAGCATTGACACCGCGCCGCAACGCATCCGGCAGAAGCAATCCACCGCGGAGGAGCCCGTTACCGCCCGCATTCGCCGAAAGGCCGATGCGACTCAACGCAACCCGGCCTCAGAACTTTTCGGACGTACAGCGGCGCCCTCCGACCCGATCATCGAAGCTGAACGTTCGCTCCATCAACGTTCGGCCAGGGGTCGGTAGCAACGATTCGCGCAATAATCCGATTGGAATCTCGACCTGGGATTTAGTTCTTGACCATTTATGCAACAACCCCCATACCGTGTTCATGAACCAGATGCCCCATCGATTCACCGACCTCAACCTTCTAGCCAAATCGGTTACAGATGAAGCTACTGGTCAGGCCGAATTGCCACCGAGACATGGTAATGGCACAAACCCTGGCGCTGTTGCCCTCGGTAGACTTGGCGCTCGCAAGGGTGGTAAGGCCAGAGCGAAAAAGCTTTCTGCACAAAAGAGAAAAGCCATCGCACAAAGCGCCGCCGACGCTCGCTGGTTCAAATTCAAGCTGCTGCGCCGCCAACAACAGTTGACCGAGGCCATTGCCGCTGCGAACGCGCGGCGGCAATGCCCAAGCAAACTCGACTTGCCGGAACCCGTCGCAAGGAGCTTGGAAGTCCGGCTCGATGAAATCAACCGCCTATTGTGCGAACTCTATCCTTGACCCGTGCCAAATTGCGCCGCTGAACGAGTCCGTGCGTCGCGACATTGCGCATAATCAGGGATTGTTCGCTGCCATCCGCATTTGCGTCAATTTGTCCATCTGCGACGTGGAAGGCCGGTAACACGAACCGACCTTTCAAAACCACTTTACTGCGACTCGTAATCGCGCTACCTCCTCGTGGCCACAACAGACAGGAGGTTACAATGGCACGCGAAAAGCAATTCCCGACGCCCCATGACACGGTTCCACTCGCCAACCCAGCGCAGGCCGTCGAGTTCAATCCCGATGCGATTTCACCCGCTGAGACACAAGACGCTCAACAAACTTGGACCGAACGGCTCGGCTTGCCCTCAACCGCGGCGACCACGTCGGCTAGCAACTGCGGTCGTGGCCGGCCTCGACGCGCACGCGATGCCGGATATCACACGTATTCTTGGAAGACCGCCGAGCAACTCGCGGTGGAGCGTGAAAAACGAGAGCAGCGGTCCGTCGAAAAACAGGCCCAGGTGAATCCGCTCTTCCCAGATAATATCCGGGCGGAGGGCTTCGTGCCCAGGCGCAAGGGTAGGCCGAGATGATCCACGGCCTTGACTTGGGCCTACTCCAACGGATTCAGTTCCGTTTCCAATTCGCTGACGAATTGCGAAAGCGTCATGCCATAGATCCGGCATATCGTGCGAAGTTGCACCACGTCGATCCGGCGGTCGCCGCGCTCCATCTTGCTGACGAAGGATTGCGACAGCTTGAGCCGTTTGGCCAATTGCACTTGCGTGATGTCTGCACGTTCGCGAGCCTGCTTCAGCAGGCGAAGCAGCACCGCATAATCCCGGGTGTAAATCGATTTTTCCATCCGAGCCCTTGATCCGGGCGGGCTTGGATGATAAAGTCCTATATGGAATAGTCCAAAATGGACTATTCGGTTTCGCGCCAGGATGGCATTCCCTGATTGACCCCAACGATCCCGCCTCGGCACATCAACGCTGTGGGTGCGAATCGCCATCTGACTCGCCGGCACAGGGCTATTCAGAGGAAGACATCGTCTGTGCCTTGGAGATACGTCATGGGGAAGAAGGTCAGAAACGTCGAGACAGTTACCGATTTTGCCGATAACCAGCATTTCATTCGCCTGCATCGTGATATCGTGCTCCCGCCGGAGAGCTGCGAAGCGGTTCGCCGCCACTTGGCAGCGGGCCGTTGGGAAGAAGCCAAATGCATCGCATTGGAGCACGCTCCAGCCGATGCCCACGACGAGATCAATCTCTTCTTTGACTCCACGGCAGAACGGCTTGCCTCCGAAAACCAACTGGCGACCACCACGCCGACCCAGGCTCATGCTTGCGAGCCTACCCTCCACTAACCTCACCGCCTCTACGGTTTTGGGTAACGCCAGCCGGTCCTCGGACCTTTGCCCGAGGGCCGGTAGGCCGGCCATTCCAGATGCTTACATGGCGGCTCACGACTGCGTTTTGACATTGCCCCTGGAATGCGCTATCATGTTCCCATGACCCATGAAACGCCCCTGCCTCCAAATCTTCAGCAATTCATCAGCGAACAGCTCGCGATCGGCCACTTTGAATCCGAGGGTGAAGTCATTCGCACTGCATTGCACCTTTTGGAGGAGCGGTTCCATTCCCAAGAAGCATGTGGTGACTGGTTAAAACAGGAACTTGACAAGGGGTTGGAGAGCAGGCCCTCCGAACCGATAACGAAGGAGTTTTGGAATCAACTCCGCGCCCGAATTCGCGCTGGCCAGGCTCTCGGCAATGACAGCTGATCGCGTTATTCACAAGACTGGTCTCGCCACCGACGACATCAACGAGCTGGCAGACTACTACCTCAGAAAAGCCGGCCACACGGTCGCAATTCGCTTCATCGACAACGCCGGGCACGCTTTCAACCAGGCCCTCGCCATGCCACGCATCGGAGCCGTTCTCGGACTGGACGAGCTCCCGTACGAAGACATCCGGCGCTGGCACATCGACGGCTTCGCTCAATTGATAATCCTTTATCGGGAAGTCGCCGACGGAATCGAGGTAATTCGGGTACTGAATACCTCGCGCGACATCGCCGCAGTGATGCGCGACACTCCGACCTGACTCGACATTCGCAGCGGCCATGCTGCTGCTCTTGGCTCATTTTTGCGCACCTTTGGCCGCCTGCTTGACTTCCGCACTTCCATCGATGTCCCTTCCAACGTTGAAGACCAAATACACGAACTCATCTTTCAAAATCTGCTTTACTGCTGTTCGCAACCGCGCTACCTCCTCAATGCATACTTACAGGAAGGTAGCTATGCCACGCAAAAAGCAATCTCCAACGACCCAGAACGCGGTTCCCGTCGCTGAAGCAGCCCCCGCCGCCGAGAGCAATCCCAACGCGGTTTCACCCGCCGAGGTACGAGACGTTCAACCAACTTGGACCGAACGGCTCGATCTGCCCCAGCTACGCGCCGAGTCCGGCAAGCCGGTCTACGTCGTCTGCCCGATGTCGGAGCAGCAGCGCACCTTGAAGCAAGAACTCGTCGAACGCTATGAGCGGCTGCGGACGCAGAAGGTCGATCCGAGGGAGGATAACGCCTTGGCGATCACGAATGCCGGCCGCGAACTTTCGCTCGACGCCCGATTGCTTGTGGGCGATACGGTCGATTTCTCCGACTCGAAAGTCAACGCGCTGGTGGAAAATGTTGTGGGTGTCTGGCAGCGGACCGAAGCCAAACGCGGCACGCAGATGATATTCTGCGACCTCGGTATTCACCCGACGCCGTGGGGCTTCTCGGTTTACAACGATATCGTCGCGAAACTGATTGATGGCGGCATCCCACGCGAGCAGATCGCCGCAATCGGCGACGCCGACTCCGATGCGAAGAAACGGTCGCTGTTCGAAAAGGTCCGCAACGGGCAAGTCCGGGTGCTGATGGGCAGCACGCACAAGATGGGCGCCACCGCCAGCATACAGCAACGCCTGACGGCACTCCATCATCTTGATGCGCCGTGGACCCTCGCTGAAGTCGAACAACGCGAAGGCCAACTCCTCCGAGAGGGCAACGAAAACGAGGACGTTGCGATTTATCGTTATGTGACCGAGGGTTCGCTGGACTCCTATTTGTGGCAGACCTTGGAGAACAAGGCTCGATTCATCGCCGCCACCAAGGCGATCGTGGCGGCCGAAGACCCCGTTGCGGAAATCGGCGAACCGGGACGCTCGGAGTCACCCGCTGAGGCAGGCACCGAGGCCGACAAATCACCGCGTCGGTCTTCGCCCAGGGGCCGGTGACCGCTCGTGCAAAAAACCACTTTACAAACCGTCGCAATCGCGCTACCTCCTCGTGGCCACAACAGACAAGGAGGTTACTATGGCAAAAAGGAAACAAGACGCATCGGCCGACAATGCCGGTGAATCCGTACAAGAAGCACTTGCTGACAACTTCAATCCCGACGCGGATGTGCCGCCGGAGATGCAAGAGGTTGAAAAGGCCAGGGTCAAACGCCCCGATCCCTTCGGCTTCGACGCCATCCGCTGGCCGGACGGCTACACCATTCGGCTCATGGAAAGCGACGCCAACCGGGAAATCTTCATCCAGTTCGGTTCCGGAAGCAAAGACGACCAGCCGAAGAATTTCGAGGCGATCAAAAAAATCCTCAAGGATGACCACAAAATGTACTGGGACGTAAAGGTCATGGGTTGGGCCAAAGGCCTCAGGTTCGGCATTACACCCCTCGTCCGCGAGGACAACAAGCGTACCCGTGCCCAGGTCGAAGATGCGTTTTGCAAGGCCGTCGCACTGGAAGAAGAAAAACGGGGGCCGTCGCTGACGGAATATGCGAGGGAACGCAGCGCGCCGATTCGTTGACAACGGCAGCTTGGTCCGTGATGAGCAGTTAGCGGTGTCGGCGAGATTCGCTACGGCATGACGCAGCCCACGCAACAGGACATCGACAACGCCGCTTGGCGAGCCGGCATCGTTGTGCGTTACAAGGCCGAATACGATGAGGCCCGCGTCATTGCTGAATCGGTATTCGGTCCCGGCTGGGAACCCTGTGGTCGCCACACGCTCGTCGACAAACAAGAAGAGCAGCGGGCCAGGGCAGCCGGTGACCGAATGCAGCCATCGGCAACGGTATATTCGGCTCGGAAGAGCGAGGTAAAGCGCCACTTTACCGTCGTTGACGGGATTGCGACGGAATGCCCGACTGTCGAGGCCGGATTCGGTGCAATGCTTGACGAAACGCACCCGACACTGGGCTTTGACCTTCGGGGTCAATGGATACCCTATCGGCGGTATAGCCTGTTCTGGGCGGGATACGAAGCCTATTCCCCGAAAACCGCCGAGCAACTCGCGGCGGCGCGTGAGAAAAGACAGCAGCGTGAAGTTGAGAAGGAGGCGCAAGCCAACCCGCTCTTCGCGGAGATTATTCGCGCCGAAGGTTTTGTGCCGAGGCGCAAGGGCAATCCGCGATAACCCATGAATTGACCGACCAAGCCGGTGGCGCCCAAACGCGCATTACGACAGCACCGCCAGCGGCAATCACACTCAATCGCATGATTAATGCCGTTGGCCGCCTTTCTCGAATTTTTTGCCCCCAAGCTGCGGCGTCCCTGCCCGCACCTTGGGACCCGGCAAAAAATTCGCGGGCGATGGTCAGGCGGCGGCTGGAGGACATGGTGGCGTCCTGCAAGCAGGGAGCTCGCCTCCGTGCGAGCGGAAGCATCGTATGACCGGTCAATCTACGTCTCAACAAACTTGTTGAACGAAGCCTGAAGATCGATTAAGCAGGAAGCGGACATTCCTGAAACAGATGAGTGTCGAATAGCATCATCGCAACCGAAAGACAGGAGAACACAGTCATGGAATCGCCATTCTTCGCCATGCGCAACAATCATTGCAACGACTGCGGCGAGCCGCCGGTCTTCCGCAACACCGATTCGAGTCGCTATTACGGCTATTTCGAGAACTCGCTCGGCGAACAGTGGGTGTTTGTGTACGACCGCGAGCGGAACAAGGCCGAGCTGCGCGGCGGCGATGCCGGCTGGCAGACGCCGATCCCCGTCATCGACGGCGTCGCGACCGGTCTCCGGCTTGGCCAGGATGAGGCACGATGGCTTGATGCCTGCTGGCACGCCGCGACCGGCGAGCGGCAGCTGCGGCTGGTAAACCAATAGCGGCGGCAGTCGGGCCTGCCTACGCTTGCTCCGTACTGGATCCGGGCTAGGAATGTTTTGCCCACTTGCTGCTCCTTCCATTGGCAAATCCCAATTCGGGGAAGGATGATTTCAGTACGTAACTTCGTAGAGTTTCCATTTACCTTATGATGCTCGTATCGGTGACTGGGCGACACCGATGCGACTCAGCGGAACTTTTCAAGCCATCCTTTCCATCTTCGCTCGTAGGCGCACGCCATAGCCACCGCCGGACCGGAACTACGGCAATCGAAATGGCCGTGAGACGGGCTTCAAAAATTGCTCGACTTACTTTGGAAGCGACTTCTCGACTTCCAAAATCACCTCAGCGGGCGACAACCCAACGGCGCGAATGAGCCGGATGAAGACCTCGATGGTAGGGCTCCGCTTGTCCCGTTCAAGCAAACTCACGTACTCTCGGGTCAGCAACGCCCTCTCGGCCAAGTCTTCCTGCGTCATCTCGGCCTTCAGTCGGGCCTGCTTTATGAGTTTTCCAAACACATCGCCGACTTTACCACTTGACGCTCGACGTGTCCGCGAACTATAGTTACCAATTCCTGGCTGTTCTGGACAATCCGCCCGCTCCGAATGAGCA